>Ga0307516_10001258_pt1 | contig 35266 bp, 46 predicted proteins | sample 19_EM_MG_FD_203310 | JGI IMG/M metagenome (GOLD analysis project Ga0307516, IMG submission 203310) | Populus trichocarpa ectomycorrhiza microbial communities from riparian zone in the Pacific Northwest, United States - 19_EM | ecosystem: Host-associated > Plants > Roots > Unclassified | place...
CCTCCAGATGTGGTGATCGCAGACAAGTAACGACTCTGAACTTCTTCCCAACTTTATCTGTACTAAACCTCTTGCACCCCCAGAAACAATCATCATCGGCAACTTTACCTTGCGCGAGGTAGCATCAAAATAGTTCGTTCCCACAAGACTGCTCGCACTGAACTGGGCCATTGCCAAAACCCCGCCAGCGACGATCCACCGCGGAGACAACTATCAGATGTTGCGCGCAGACTCCTCGGCTGCCAAGTCGCACGGGGAGGTCATCTGAATGTTTATCAACACCACGGAAGAGCTGACAGAGAGCGGAGTTCGCGCGATCGTGGGCATGGACACGGAGGAGGGGCTCGAGGAGGCGGTGAGGAGGGCTGTGGATGGTGCTGTGCGAGTTGTGGGTGTGAAGCGGCCAGTGGAGGAAAAAATCAGAGAGGCGCCGGATGTGGTGAAGAAACCTGATGAACCCGCAAAGAAGGGCAAGACTAGTGGGGCCCGGTATCATGGCCTTCTGCCCGAGCTTGATCTAGAAAAAGTGTCGGAGGAGCAGCTGAAGCAGGCTGATCGGAGTGGTGCACATACTCAGGCGAAGGAGGCATTCGAATCGTTGAGGAAGGACGGGCGTGACGAAGAGGCCGCATGTGACGCTGTGCACAGCAAGTCATTGCCAGGAGAGAAGAACCTCTGGCACAAGTGCGCGAAGCCGAACAGACTGGGAGAACCGCCTCTGTTCAAAGGAAGGCTGGGGAACCTGGTGTGGAATGGCATTGACGGTGGATGATCTAGATGTCGATGGGAACGGGGTGGTGCAGAAGCTGGGAAGGCGTTCCTCCAAGGGCTACCTGATAGTGATTTGAAGGGGAGGTGCATATCGAGGTAGGGACGAATAGTTCCAGCGTTCCTCCAGAGGAAGCCAAGGACCTGGTAGAGGCGTGATTCAAGGGAAACGATATGGGGAAGTCGGAGGGCAGTCTTGTCGAGTTTGAACGAACAAGGGCAGGACTTTCTGAAGCTGTTACTACAGAGAAACATGAGCATGATGGTCGACAAAGAACATTGGAAGCAGACGCACCCTTGGATCGGATAGGCCACTGCTGGAGTGTCACGCGTCACGCATGATGCGATAATACGATACTATTTAATTTTCAGCACTAGCTTTAAACGTTTAAACAGCTAAGGTACTCGTCCTCTCCCTACCACTCTCATCATGCACGCCGTCCTATCTACCTCCTCCGTCACCGCCGTCCGTGGCTCTGCTTGGACAACAACCGGTCCCATATCCCACGACGCAACGCATACCGTTCAAAGCCGTAAGTTTTCCAGCGAACGAGGACATCTTTCGGTATATTTGAGCCCATCTGCAACACATGCACATAAATATATAACCAGTGAAACTATGACCGATAACTTACATCCAACCACGCTATCACGCGTTCCACATCTTGCTTACAAGCATTCTCGAGAGTAAGATCGCGAAGTCGACATATCAAGTCCTGGTCGCCCTGTACAGACTTGGACAAGAACCGGCTCCAGTTGGCCAACACAATATTGCGGCATTCCTGGTGAATTAGTGAATCTGGTCCCTTTGGGTCCGGAGTGGCTTCTAGAAAGAGTAGCCAGCAGTTTATGATACGACTGTGGCACTTAACCCGTTCGTTATACAGGAAGCCGCAGCGTCTACGATGATTCAAAAATTCCCAGTAAGAATCCCTCAAACCCACAACGTCGTGAAGCAAGGTGACGACTTTCGGCGGCACCTCATTGTGGGTGTAAGAATCATCCGGTGGCCAAGATATCCGGAGCATGGCCGTTGCAATGGATGATGGCAGTTCCTTCGCGATGATCAAGGCTGAGATAACCCCAGTAGGATGTGAGAATATTTGACATTGACAGGCGAGATCCCTGAGGTTGGAGACACGCTTGATTAACTCGGCTGGGGAATGTCTGCGTTCCTATTCCTCGCGAAATTCAATGACGATTACAATGGGAAAATATGAGGCAATCACCCTCAGGTATTTTTTGAAATTGCGAAGCATTAAAACTAAAAATTCTTGGGCGTAGATGGACCATTTGCTGGACGCCAGAATACATGGTTTCCAGGCATGGGAGCTCTCGTCAAGGTAATCAATAAGGGCTTTCTCGCTCAACGGGCCGGCCGCTGAGAGGTGTTGGACTAGGTCAAAAATTATCGGGCCAACTCTCGTAGCACTGGAAACTGTGGTAGAAGTAACACTGGTGGGTCGGATTTGAGTGATGACGGCTTACACGAGTGAATATTCTCCAGATTAATATAGTATCTTCCTGCCCGGCTCTTGTCAAAAAGAAATTGAGGAAAGGAGGCATGGAATGGCTTGACTCTCGGGGTGTGATCGACAGAAAGTTGGATATCTAGGACAGAGTGCAAGCCATGCAAAATATGCTCGATTTGTCCAGGATAACTTGCAGAGATTCTGCTCTTCCCGGGATATAGAAAGTAAGCGGGAATAGAAGACTTCCCAATACGTGCAAAAGGGGGTCGGTAACGGGATAGATTGAGAGGATTTGCATGTACAGCTTGTCAAGCCCCCCGAACACCGAGGAGCCAGGTTTGGATAACTCAAGTATTTCTCGCAACCGATCAATACACGAGGAATATTCTTCGTCAACATACTTGAGGACTGTGGAAGCATAGATGAAGTAACCATCAGATCGATCGGCGAGCAGCTGGACAACCCCGTCCGAAGGCCACGGTTTGGGAACATGCTTCATGATGGCCACATGTCTTTCCGAGTCGTGGATTTTGTTGAATCCGGTTCGAAGGAATAGGCGAACATCCTCGTGTGCTTGGTGGTCTCCGTAGATCGATATTCTCGTGCAGGCATTCATTGCGACTGTGTCGAAAAAGTGACATATTTGGGGTTCAGGTCGACTGAAAATAAGAAATCGGAGGGGAAGGGAATGGGTCGTCACAAGCTCGAGAATATGTAGCAGAAGCATAGACTGATCCCCATCACATTCATCCAGACCGTCGACGATCACTAGAAAAGGTGGCGCTGGGGCTGAAGAGGAGGATGAGGGCGACAAAAGCGGTAGAATGAGAAGTTGCTGTAGCTGTGCTGAATGTTGTTTGTGGAGGATTTGTAGGTCATCCTCGACGGCTTTACAAATGCGTGGCCTCATTTGCGGCATGGAGTGAGCAATTTGGAGAGCGATCGTCGTAAAGAACCACCGGGCATGGTTGCGTGATGGAACCGAGCGAGAGAAGAAGAAGCTGGCAGCCAACTGCCCTCGTTCTGAGCACGTTTCCGACAGGGTCTGCGCTATTGCAGATTTTCCGGCACCGGCAGGGCCATGAATCCAACAGATCTTGGGCTTGTCTAGATCAATCCAGCGTTCAACTTCGTTCAAGAGTTCCTTTCGTGTTCCAGGTAGGCACTTGGGAGGGGGGAACCGATCAGCAGAATCGAAAGCTGCGTCGGGTGAGGATGCATGAAAGAGTTCGAGGAGTCCTGTGGGTGTTCGGTTACATAGTGTACGAGTTGGGGCCTTACGCCGACTGACCTATCTCCGACGATTGTTGTATAGATATGCTCTCAGCATTGAAGTGCTTATGCAACTGGAAGTCGCCCCGGACATCGGTAAATGTGCCGTTCGGGATGTGGACGTGTACATTCGACGATGGCCAGGGGCTGGGATGCACCATGACTGCACGTCGGATCGAGCGTCGGCCATGAGGCCAGCTGGCTATGTAGTAGTTCCAGACACCGCCATACAGTCAGGGTCGCCCAAACCCCGCATTCCAAACAACCATACTTCCCCTTCACCTCTGGGCACCAGTTGTTCGGCGATGGAATATGCCACGAGACACCCTTTTCCATCTCCAATTTTCCCCCGGTGCTGTCTTGTCAGAAAGAGGAGATTTGCCACGAGATTTGCCACGGATGTTGCCCCTCTACCTCCTTTGGCAGATGCAGTGACTCAAGGGCAGTCTTGTCAAGTTTCTGATGCCCATAAACCGGGGCAGACCACTATAAGTATGTGCTTTTCCTGTAAAAGAAAAGAGAGGATGTGACTCGAGGATCGTGTTACTCCATTAGGGTGGCCAGAAGTAGCGCAGGTTCGACCTGAACAAACGTCATGTCCTCTGTTCCAACACCCGATGACTCCACTAGTCCGCTCGTCAGTGGACATGTCGAAGAACACCGGAAATGTATCACGTCGCGCCCAAGATTCCCGGCAGCTCGAGAGTTTGTAAAGCGCAACGTCGGCTTGTTGCTCATCCTGGCTGCCCAGGGTTTTTTTACCCTCATGAACGCAGCTGTTAAGAAACTTCAGGGCATCGATCCTCCTGTATCGACGTTCGAGGTGCGTATTTCTCCACGCATATGTTCTTGCCCGCAACCCAACCTTTCATCCAGTTAATCCTAGTCCGAATGGTGTGATTTCTATCATCGTCCTCGAGGGGTGGCTCAACCTGTCAAGGTCATAACGTTCATCTGTTCGGTCATATACATGTATGTATTGTCGCATCATCCTCTCTTAGACCCTTCTGCTCAACAGTTCTGGACAGGATCGTTACGGGCATACCCCACCCTTTACTAGGTCCCAAAGGTGTCAGACTATTGCTGTGGTTGCGGGGTGCCACAGGGTGAGGCCACATTCGCTACTTTTCTGTTTTGACTCTAACAACTGTGCGCAGTTTCTTTAGACTCCTCTGCGCCTATTATTCCTTGAAATACCTATCCCTATCCGACGCGACGGTTTTGACATTCCTCGCTCCATTAACGACCGGAATTGCTGGGTTCATCTTCCTTCGGGAAAGGTTCACCATAAAACAGGCTTTCGCTAGTCGTGAGCACCGTGATTTGATTTACCCTTTCTAGGATTGACCACGCAAAAGTTGCTAGCCTCGTTGGCGTCGTGCTGATAGCGCGCCCCAAATTTCTATTCGGAGCTTCTGAAACGAATACGGGCGACTCGTCGGCAACGCCGAAGCAGCGCTTGATTGCTGTTGGGTGACCACTCTAATCTTCCCCTTTCGTTTTTCAGGACTATGCTGATGCTTCACCAACCAGGGTCGCGCTCATCGGGGTCTGTGGATTGACTGGAGCATGTGTGACCTTTATTATCTTTGTGCTTGCAAGACTCTTGACCTGTACTCTGATCAGACGTCGCGATCCGGGCAATAGGGAAGCGGGCACATCCCCTTCATGCTGTAGTGGCTCTGTCAACTCAATCCATAATCGGGAGCAGCCTTGGGTGAATGAATAGCTTTAGTTCTCTCCCTAATTTATCTGATCGAGACACAGAATGCTCATACTAGGAACTCCGTTCCTCATTCCTACCCAATGGGTGTGGCTGGGTTGTCTCCTCATGATCGGGATTTTTGGGTTCTTTGGACAGGTCTGTTCACCTTCCTTTTACCTTCCCATCACCTGACTTCTGCTCTTTCAGTTGCTGCTAACCATGGGACTACAGCGTGAAAAGGTGGGGCGAGGGACGATGGCGGTATATAGTCAGGTGAGTCGATCTTAAGCCCGCTATCTTCGTCCTGAATTGAACACCTTCCAGATGGTTTATGCGGTAGTATTCGAGTTGATATTTTTCGGGACCTTACCTTCCGCTTTGTCGACTATTGGAGCGTTAATCATTATAACAGCTGCTCTTTATGTCGCGGTACGCTTCCTTTTCTCCCATCGCCATCGGCTTTCTCTTACTATTCTATAACTATCAAGCTCTCAAAGCAACCAGGAAAGACGCAGCCGTCCGTCAGCGATGAGGAAATACCGGAAGCTGGACAGCCCCGAGACAGTGACAGTGATGATGAGGAAGATACCACTTCACAGAGATCCCATGGAGCAACAGCACTGCTAAGCCCGAATACGAATAGGTCCTAATGTCCTTTTCATAGCCAGACCTGTCAAGTAAGTTGTTTAGGCATGGGAACCACTGATGCACTCCAACGTTGACGACTTCTTCCGTTGCAATATCCAGTGATTGCATACGGTTACCACGATGAAAATTCGAAAAGATATCTACAGCATGCCCAAGAAGGTTGCGTAAAAAAAAAAAGCCCCAAGGTTCTGATCCATTTCGGAACGTCGGTCGCCATCCGCATGGGGGAATCTCTAGCTAGCAACAAGTAAAGATAGACGATAAATGATAACAAGATACACAGTCTATATACATCATAGGAATTTACACTGTCGCACAACTATTTCCGACATAATGGAATGCTGAATATTATACATTCTTGAATCACCTCGTAAGCGGCGGAGTGGGCGGACCTGACAAGCACCACTCAATCATCAATCCTTGATGCGAAGCAAAAGGAAAAGACACACCAAAAAGCCCCGAGTGCGCGGGTGGTCCGCCTGGCAAAGCTACATCAGCCTGGACAGGCGTTGGAGCAAGCAGTGGATTCGCTGTGCGAAACCTCAAAAGTCAGAAAAGGACACAAGATGCGCGGAAGTGATGGTCGATGACTGACGTCTCCAGTTCTGCCAAGCCGGGAGGTCAATGCGAGGTGGTTCAGGCGCAGGCGTAGGTGACGGCGCAACAGGTGCAGGCGTGCTACCTCTGAGTGCCTTGGGTCTACGTTCCGGTCGTTTATGGACGATGCGCCATCCGCCTGGGCGAGGTTCGGGTGCTGCGGGAGGAGGGCCTTCGATAGCGGGTGGTGGGCCTGGAGGAGGGGCAAGCTATGGGGGGATTGGTAGGTTGATTTTTGGAATCAAGAGAAGCGAAGAACGCAACTGCAGGGAGCCAAGTGGGTGCATAATCCCCTCCGAGACTGTGCTTGGCTTTCAAACTACGTAGCTCGTCGATCTCGCTGAACGCAAGCAGAGGATAGTTGTGAGGCTTTAAAGAGGGCTTTGAGAGATCCGTAGCGACTCACAATTGCAATGCCCGTCGCTCATCTCGAAGTTTGCCTACTTCCTCGAGAAGAATCTTTACTTCACCAGCCAGGGCTTTGCTATAGTCATTGAGATACCTGATGCATGGGTTAGAAAGTGGTTTGGGAGGGGTGAGCTATTCAAACAGACCTCGCTTACTTACTTGGGAGTCTGAACTGGAGGGGTGGAAGGAGGTTTTCTTAGGTTCATCGGGTCCTAGATCGCGGTCTCTGTTCAACAGAGGAGGGGCGTTTTGGTCGGAAGCCACGAGGCGAGCACACTGCATTTCCGTTTTTGGCACTGCCAACAGGTCCATCCCTGAGAGAGTTCGCCCCTTCACAGTGGGACACCAAAAGACGTAAAGAATACTGGACAAAGTTGTCTCCCTGGAAATGGTATAGGGACTTCCGCACATCCCCCGTATCATGTCGATTCAATCAGCGGAAGCCACCTAGACCTCTGTTTTCTATTTCAAAAGCTGCACGAAAGCTGGAATCGTGCTCGTGGCTCAAGAGACGTCGATTATCTTCATCCAAGACCTTCCACATTCGTCCAACTCTTGCGACATGTCGCCAAGCTGTTGCCGGTGCTTTTTGGACATGCGCGGTATCTGGCGACGAACTCAAATATAAACCGAACTTGGGATATACACAGGCCTATAAAACAGGGAAAACTAGGATGAATTGTCAAGACATGGACATCGCAAGACCAACTCCCACCTCAACAAATGCCCAACATACCCCAAAACGCCTTCCCCACAACCTTCACCCCATCGTGCCCCAAAAACATCCTGCGCTCTGCATCCCTCACGACTTCCTCACCCACCCCGTTCTCTAAAAACCAGACGAGCTCCAGGCAGACGATACCCTCCACATATTCCGGGTGCCCCTGCATCGTCAAGATCTGGGCATCCTTCAGATCCAAATCCCAATCTCTGCGCTCTTCTAGATTTTTCACTCTTCCCGCTTCATCGGGACGAAACCGGACCATGCCCTGGTTGTGGCATACAGAGGTCGACCCAAGGAGGTGGAAGCCCGGAGGGACGGCAGGGATGTGGTCTTGGTGCATCTCCATAATGTTCTGGACGCATGTGCATCATTATCATCGTCGCGAGAAGGAGCATATAGAGGCCAAGCACACGTACAAGCGATTCGACGCCAAACACGGACTTGCCGAGTTCCGTCAGCTCTATCGGCGTCGGGCCCATCTCCCACTGCCCGTTGTTGACCACGCACTCGCTCCCGAATGCTCGTCCTACGATCTGGTGGCCGAAACATGCCCCTGCAAGGATAACGCATCGTCGACGACCCAACGAGGCAAGAGGAAAACCTCGATGACGCACCCAAAATCTTAATCTCCGGTCTCTCTTCCGCAATACGCCTAATATACGGAACGAGCTTGTTTATCCACTCTACATCCTCATATGCCGAAGCGGCTTCCGTTTCCCAGGGGCAAAGGTAAGCCTGCCTGCCACAAAACTATCGTTCTCTGACACGCACCTGCCCCCGTCAGGATGATCCCGTCATACTCGCCGATCTGGTCTTCGGGTGGGTACTCCATCTTGTTCACGACGTCGTAAGGGTGGAGCGACAGTTGCGCGCTGTCGGGTCGAGGAAGCGAGGAGGTGAGGAGTTTCTGGAAGACGTTGGTGTTATCCCCGTAGACGGCCTCGACGGAGTCTGGGAGGGGCCCACAGATGAAGACTGCGAGAGTCTTGAGTGGGGGGCTAGTCATTGGGGGGCGTCGGATGCGGCTGATAAGGCGATTCAATTGGGACCCAAATTCGTGTTGCAGTATGGTGTCGCCCATAAATTATCGGTTGCAAGTCGTCTCACATGATAAGCGATAACCCCAGTGGGGGCGATCATGAGGGGAGCCGTCAGACATTGGTATAGAGCTTTGCCATGAATTCAATTGCAAGAGGTTATCTGATGGGGTGTTTATGAGTACAATGGTCTCTATCATGGCTTCTCTTTCCATTCACGGACAGCTTCCCGTATTTTCTCGAGCATTTCCTCTTTCTGCGTGCTTTGACCAAAAGCATCAACAAACTGCCCATGTGGATCCATGAGGTAGACAAATATTGAGTGGTCCACCAGATAGTCGCCTGCAGGGTCTGAATTCGGGGGTGTCGAAAAGTAAACACGGTACGCTTTGCAGACCGCTTTTGTCTCGTCCCAAGTCCCGACAAGACCGATAAAAGACGGATGAAAATCTTTGAGGTAACGTCCTATCCGCGAAGGCGTGTCTCGGGCAGGATCGACCGAGATGAACACGGGTTGGAATATTTTACCACGTTCGTTCTCTGCGATGCTCCTCAATTACGGGTTTGGGAGAATTGAGTGAATCGTACCGAGTACATCCAGAACGGCGGTCATCTTGTCGAGTTCTTGTGGGCAGATGTCGGGGCAGTTTGTGAAGCCAAAGTAGACGAGTGACCACTTGCCCGAAAGGTTTTGTTCCGTGAAGGGCTGGCCGTCGGATGTCCTGAGAGTGAATGGGCCCCCTACTTGGGGTCGACCGTACTGCTTGTGGGCTCGTTCTTGCTCTGTTCGTGGTTTATGACTGTAATGCACCTGGAGATGGAGCCAAGAGCATACCGCGTTTTTCAAGCAACTGCGCTTTTTCGTGACGGAAATAGAAGAACAATCCGATCCCAGTGGCAATGAAGAGAGCGGCGGATTTAGGCGTGAATACCTGTGAAGAGCTCAAGATGGCGTCACGGAAGGGTTGGATGGAGGATACAGACCCCCATAGAATTGCGTTCTCCGAAATTGGAGGCATACCTCACTTGGTTTGGCCGGCGAGGACGTGACGGTCGGAAAAGATCAGAAAGAGACGCATTCGGTCGCCACGAGCGGTATTGGGAAACGAAACGGGGAAACATCACGTTCGGGTGACGTCACACTTTTTTCTTTTCTTCTACGTCCCGCCCCAGTTCCAGTTCCCTTTGCCAGATCCTCCATCTAGCTCGGGGAGCTTCACAGAAAGAGATTAAAGCTCGTTGTATGTCCACTCTTTCCCCATAACCATCATCTCGCTGAATTGGCGCATTATTGTAGACTATCATACACCTCGTTCGGTGTCATCACTGTCGGACTTTTGAGCCTGCGGAGCGTCATGCCTGTTTTCAGGCCATAACACCCGCATACGACGTTCTTCGTGGGAAGTCTTCTGGGAAGCTTGATCCCTATCGTGAGGTGAGGAGACGAAAGCAACATTACAAAACTCATCGCGCTCGTCGAGCACCGTTTGCCCACCCCGAAACGGAAGAGTGGACGGCCAGCGCATGGCGTTCCTCGGGTTTGTTCAACTCCCACGTCAGCATGACAGGCAGCATCGGTCAGCGGTAATGAATTTGAGCCAGGCTCGAAGCGAGGCACAAGAGTTTGGAGAGGACAGGCGAAGTCAGGTCCGGAGGCGAGTTCAAGAGATCAGGCTGTCTATTGAAGGGAACCGATGATCATCCAAAGAATCGGTCCTAACTGTGAGTCGATAAGTCTCATAGGGCATGATTATCGTTCTCAGAGATTACTATCAAAGGCACCCTCAGGAGTCAAGATACAGTCGAGCCTCTGATATATCAATCTATGGACTATAAGAGTCTTCGCAAGTCCACGATACTTATAAAAATCAAACCAGCTGTTTCAAGAACAGATCCGCTGCCAGGCAACCTCCACCCGCCTCCAAAGAATGCCGACCAAAGTGTCAATTCCCACAATATGCACGATTGCCAGCCAATCCGTCGAGGGTAACCGACGAAACCCACTATCGACATAACACCGTCTATGCGACGCAAATGCCTTTTTCTCAATGGAATCGCACGTCACTCCCGCCCCGCTTCCCGTCGCTTCTGGAACCAAAGTCTTTTGCAAACACTGCATCACGTCCAACATCCACGTCTCCCCCTGCGCACTCAGCTCTCCCCGACTATTGCTGTACTTTTCGCAGAACCTTTGGCCAAATCCAATGGGGTACCCGTCGGGCCCGCAGTGATAGCGCGACTCGAGGCAGTCGGCGTAGAAAGCGCAGTTATCACGGGGTGGATTGACGCATTCGGATGATGTCTGGCGGGCTGAGAACTGGCTGGTCGCGGCGAATGAAGGAGTGAAAGGGAACAAGAGGATGGCAATTTGGAGAAGACGCGTCATCGAATGTTCTGCTTTCTTCGGGCGAGGTGTAGAGGGCTGGGGATCGGTCCTCCAGAGTAGGGCCAATTATAAAGGTGCTTCCATCATCCTAAAGACGGCGAGGGGTAGATGGCCAGGAACCAACATCTCATTATGTAAGCGAAACCTCTCTTCCCACAACACACAAAATTTAATTGCTGCCTAGGACCGAGTTCAATGCCACGAAGAAACTGCGCCCCACGCGCCCGAATCGAAAACTTTGCGAAAGCGACACAAAAAACCGCAGTCGGAGGAAATTCTGATGGTGAAAATACCTCCGCCCCTGTCGCCATGTTATCCGAGTCGGGGGCCATTGAATCCGGGCACAATTCCGGTTGATAACACGGAGATTTATGAAATCGTGGGTGCACATCAGGAGACAGCCATAGGAGACGACGGTCTAGAATCAGAATTCGAGGGTGGTGGACAGGAATCCCCGTGGGGGTCTCCGCGTTCCCTGTTGCCGTAATGGTGAGCAACGCTTTACGTCCTGACCACGAAATGAGACGGGGGCTATCTGCTGCTGCTCGGTGGCGGGTTTCATTCCAGCCCCCAGCGTTCACCGCGTGCGCAAGACACTCTCTTCACGTCCTCGTACAAAAGGCTGTCGATCCGCCACCGGACCTGTTTCCAATACAGTCCAAGCCAGTCCTAGGGCAACGTCCAGATCCATATGCTCTCGTGGCTGCCGACCTCTCTCATTTGAGAGGGAACATTCTCGGTCTTCTTGGCTCGGCTCACCCTGGCCTCAGCAAAATAGCGCCGTACTACTTCCTCCAACCCTCAAAACAGCTGCGGTCGCTCGTGGTCCTCCTCTTTTCTCGTGCTACAAATGGCCTAGGCAGAAACTGGGACGAGAAGCATTGGGAAGCAAAGAATGAAGTCGAGACTGGTCGCTCAGCAGAGCTCGATCGACCCCTCAAACATTCTGACGTCCTCGACAACTCTCATCCGGCTATGCTCAATAACACGGCTTCGTTCCAGTCGGTATTCGAACAGCAGAGACGTCTACTCCCTGCACCCCCACCCTCTAAACATCAAAAGGCGATACCATTCCCCGTATCTCGCGCCCTTCTTCTCCCAACCCAGCTTCGATTAGCACAAATCGTGGAGATGATACACATAGCCTCGGTCCTTCACGACGACGTGTGTGACCCAAGCTCTACCTTGTCATTCGGTCCTCTAGACTCGCCTCCCGGGCTCAGGAATAAACTCTCCATTCTCGGCGGTGACATTCTCATTGGACGGGCGACCACCGCCATTGCCCGTTTGGGAGAGGCTGAAGTAGTGGAACTCATGGCGGGTGTGATTTCCAATGTAGTGGAAGGAGAAATGTTGAGGATGCAGGGCAACGGCACCCAGAGCCCAGGCCTTGCACGGCTCGATGGGCCCAAAACGATTGAAGAGGCTTGGGATACATATCTAAGGAAGACATACTTGAAAACGGCCAGTCTGGTAGCAAAGTCTGCCAGAGCCGCTGTGGTCCTGGGAGGGTCCACAGATATGGAGTTGTGGAAAGACGTCGCCTATGCGTATGGCCGAAACTTGGGTATGGCTTATCAGGTGTGTATTTTTTTAGTATCATGTCCCTTCTTCGATTTACCCCCTCGTGGAAGCTTGTCCAGGACGCTGTCGACTATGAGGCAGGAGGAGGGAATGTCGAACCTGGAGTTGCCACAGGTCCCGCCCTCTTTGCCCGGGAGGAATACCCAGAACTGCAACGACTGATCCGACGGAACTTTGCTGCTGATGGTGATATTGAGCTTGTGAGTGCTCAATGTTTGGTTGCATTATCTTTTATTGAGATTCTCATCCTATACATAGGTCATCCAATTTGTTTCGAAATCTTCTGGAGTGGAACGTACCCGACTTCTTGCTCAGACGTACGCCAGCAAGGCCCGTCAAATTCTGCAGCTTCTGCCGGACAGCGAAGCTAAGAATGCACTGGATATCCTTATAGACTGCGTCGTAGATCGGACTTGGTAACTTGGGGTATAGTATATATCGTTGCTTATAAAGTCGATGATAATGACATTCAATGACATTCCCTTGCCACACGAGAAATTCTCATACTGGTGAGGCAAAGCTTCGCACTCCCTACACTCCAGACATCGCTGGCGCTACGTCCACTGAAATCCACTATCATTCCATTATGTGGTAGACTTTTCCTTCTCCCTTTCATGCTTCTCAGCCGTCATCCGCGCACGGTCGGCCTTTCAGCCTTTTTCTTTCCTCCGCGCCTTTCGCGTCTTCAACGGATCTTCAAAGTTCTTCAAGCCCTCTGTACCGACAACCCCTTCGAGATCTGCTTCGATAAATTACGAGGAGACCCGTCAGACATTGGAATAGAGCTTGGCCATGAATCCAATTGCAGGAGGTTATCAGACGAGAAGGAACTTGGAACATCGAGGATCACGGATTGCCTCCCTCCATAAGATAATTGATAAGTATGCAAAAACAAGAAGATAAAATGATGACACAGCGAACAACCAAAGCAATGAGATACAAAAGAAGAAACTCAATGTCCGTTCCCATTCATCACGGGATGCACTACTCCCGGCCCAGGCCCATTCATCACAAGCGATCCCGTCGAGGTCACGCTCATGCCTGGCGGCGGCTGTACAGGCCCGACCACCATCTCCGCTTGTGCCCTGCAAGAAAACCCGATCAGAAGAAAGAGAAGCACGAAGAAAACGAGAAGACCCACCCAAACACCCCACCGAGCACCAGATCCAGGGCCTTCTCCTTCTCCTCCTTCTCCTCCCTGAGCTCCGCCTTTGCCACTCTCAGCTCTTCAGCCAGTCCCTCCCTCTGTTCAAGTGCATATCGGTATTTTGCCTTCATCAGCAGATACATCACCATGGCCGGCGTGCGGCCTAGCACTAACCCTGTCTCCGGCTGATAGTGCGGTATCAAGTGCGTGGGCAGCATGTCAGATGCCGAGGAGGTGTATCCTGGATCGTCCTGGTCAACAGGGTTGTGTCCTTGATCTTGGTTCCCAGCGGCAGAGTCATTAGGGGCCAGATCGCGGTGCTGCCGAAGGAGACGAGGCGGGAGGGGAGGACTAGGCGAGCGCTGAGGATATCCGTTCACAATCTCGCTCGACGACTGACCAGGCTCGAGTTTGAAGGTGGTGAAACTGCCGTTGGGTAATAATGGTGCTCCTGACGCTGCCGCAGCAGGCGGGGGTGAGGTTCGGGAACCACTGGATTTGGACGCCTGTTTTTCTCTTTGGGGTTGTGGAGTCGACGATTCATCTTCGGCCCCTCGTTTGCGCTTGCGGGACCCGCCGCGGCCCGGAGCGGGCGGGGAGATATTGTGTTGAAGACGCATGTGTTTGGCAAGGGCGTCAGACCGGGTGAAGGACTTATCGCACTCTGTAGGGGATAACATGTGTTGTCACGCGATAAATTTGGAAGATAAAAAGGTATTTTACCTGGGAGAGTACATGTAAAGGGTTTTTCGCCGGTGTGTGACCGGATATGTGATATAAGGGCAAACCTGGAGGTTTGTGAAAGGCCCCGTCGCTGGCAGGTGGACCATTCGCAAGTATAGTTTGATTTGTGAACGCCGATGTGATCTATTGGGCAGGAGTGGTGAGTTCGTGGATTGGGATAGAAAAGGGCGAATGCAGCCGCGTTCTACTGACCGTTGTGTATATGCTGTATCAATGAGGGCAAGTGAGTGAACACAATGCCACATTCTCCCCATATACACGTCGCACTGTCTTCCTGCAAGGCTGCTGCTTCCAAAGCCGCGACGTCCTTTACATCGTCCGGTACACCAAGCGCCATCTCCCCCACGATGTCACTGTCGCTGTCGCTGTCGTCAGGCCCATGCGTCAGATGTGGTGCGACCTGTTCGCGGTCTGGCTGCCCTTCAACAACAGTTAGGTGTCTATAGCCCTCGCCAAGGGCACGAGGCTCCTGGACCTGCTGTAGAGAGTGGGATGACCGAGGCGGGGGCGACATGCGTTGGTCGTCGTGGCCCATAAAGGAGACGGACGATGCCACGTCACCGCATAGTGATCTCTGAATGCCAAGCCTTTTTTGGACTACCATCGGCGGTTGTTTGCTCTTATTGTCTGACGTCAATCCCAACGGTACCACGACTACGATGGTTACGACTAAAAAATAAACGAGTTTTAGGCCAAAACTTTAGCTGAGTTCAGCTGAAAAAACTCCAAAATTTCCAGCGCTGCCGCGTCTTTGACAAAATAGTTAGTTGTATTCGTGCGATTCTGTACACTCTACTCGGCGGTCTGCCCACGACTTGGATGCGACAGATGGGACTTCTCTTGTGGCTGTTCACACTTCTGAACCCAAATCCACCAATTTCAATGACCCTCTAGCTGGCCGCATCGCTAGGTCCCATGTCCGAACCTGGATCTAACCTCCGCCTGCGGTGGGCGATATGTCCGAACTTGGATCCGGCCTTCAGCCGATTTTGGACCAAATCTGTCCGAACCTGGATCTAGGATACCATGACAAAAGGGGGGTCCTTTCAGCTCTCGGAGGAATTTCGACGGGCCAAGACCGTTTTTGTTCTAATTTAAATCCGACCTACATATGTAATAGTCTCGGAACGTTTTCGGTTGCTAGCGGCATCGTTACTAAGTCGTTCCTACCACCATGCCAGACTTGCCCCTCACACCCGCCGTTGGTATGGCTGCTCTTTTCTACCTTGCTCTCGTCAGGACCCTTCGCTGGAGGCGATTTGACGCTATTCACCGAAAATACGATGCACATCTCAAGTCTCGGTCCTTGACACCTGAGGAAGCACAAGAAGTTGTCCACCTCACTGCCTTTTATGATATGCCTCTGCTATTGAACTATGCAGTCGCTTTTGCGCTGTTCAAGACTTATGCCATCGTAAGCTGACGCCTCTGCCCACCTCGTGTGTGGTTAAACTTGACTTTACACTATCCAAAAGCCGTCCATATCTGGACTTTTAACGAAAACGAAGGAGTTGGGAACGAGGGAACGAGTCGCAAAGCGGTATGCGGACGTGAGTGTTATGTAGTCATCTTACAGATTAAGGATTCTAACGTTGCCGAAATAGACGGAAATTTTGATTTGTACGTGCGATTTGGCCGGTGGAGAAGCCGTCAATAACCATGTGCAGCCACCTGGATGATGTGCCCAATATCAGGACTCCAGCTGGGTCAACGTCCGTGTGACCAGGTATCGGGCAAATCATCCAACGATGTAGATCCACGTGCAATGATTGCCCTCTCGCGAGTCAATTGGTTACATTCGCAATACGATATTGTACGTAGTTCGACCTCCTATTCCATCCTGCTAATAACCTCCCGACAGTCGAATGAAGACTTCCTTTATACTCTCTCCCTTTTCATATTCGAACCCACAGTAAGTGATCTTAATTTCACCCATTTAAAGATATTCTTAATCTCTCTCAGAGATGGGCCGCCCGCTACGGGTGGCGTTCATTGTCCCCTCTAGAGACTTACGTGAGGTTTCAAGTATTCAACTTTACACGTACATCCTTTTTGACAACTTCAGGCATCGTTCGTTTTTTGGTCCGAGATCGGGCGAAGGATGGGCATACAGGATATTCCCAAAACCATGGAAGACATGGAGTCTTGGAGTCTTGTGAGTCGTTTTTTAATCATAAGCAGCGTTGCTGATCGATGCTATCTTTTTCTATAGGCTTACGAAGCAAACTACATGGTCCCTGCTCAAACCAACTATGACGTGGCAGGGTATACCACTGACGAGCTGCTTTTCGGCTGTCCCGAAAGATTCGGTATAAAAAACTTTCTCCGAGGCGTGACGGTGTGTCTTCTAGACGAGCGCGTAAGGATCAGTATGATGTCGGTATCTCATCTCCTCGTTCTAAATCTTGTATTTCTAACTGCTTCAAGGCAACCTGCGCAACCGCGATATCTCCACGCACTCGTGCGCGGCTTGATGCACTCCGTTGCTTTCGTTCAACGCTGGCTTTGCCTACCCCGATTTCAGCCGAAATGTATCTTTAATCCAGCCAGCAAGCCTGCAGAAGGAAGGATGCATCCTGCATGGTTTCTAGCAAATTCACTTCTGAATGACACAGCAGCTTATATTTTTGTAGGTGGATGTCCAGCCCTTGGTACAAGGCAGAATCAAATGGTCTAGGATATTTCAGTGACAGACTTAAAGTGATGCTGGGTTTATATACGGATATGCCAGGGCCTCAGTATGTGGTGGATCCAGATCGTTTACGCAATTCACTGAACTGCAGATAACCTCCAGGTTCAGAAGTTCCGGTTATCGCTTGGAAGAAATGGTATGTTTCGCGCCGCAGCATCACGTTATATAGTAGCTGATCAAATATCAGGGGCCACTCAGCATGGAGAATCGTAAGAACAATCTCTCCATGATATCTGGTTTGAACTGAATATATCCTCAAATAGGGGGCCAGGTCGAAGTCATGCGGAATGCAGCTGAGCTTCAGAAATGTCCAATCACTGGACCTTGGGGGCTGCCAACCGCACCACCTTCATGAATGCACAATGGCGCTATGGGAATCTTGAGGGACCTGATGATGTCCAACTACACAACTAAATTATGGTTCCTCCATTATAACCCCACTCTTTTTGCTTTTCCAATAGACTGATCAATTTGTCTCAACTTATGTAGAATCCCTCTTCCCTCTGCGAAGCCTGCTCTTGTGGGGACTCACCTGCCTATGAGTGTTTAGCCCATGGGCGGGTTTAGCAGTATCTCTGTACTTACATATGTAGTATACTTGTAGGCTGTCTCTTCCACTTACCATAGCCATGTTGTATTTATTCTGTACTTTGTATAAGACCAGACTGCTACCGCGCACCAGAATATAAATATTTGACTCATAAACAAAAAGCTACTTATGGAACCCTCTTTGATAATAAATCACACTAGCCCAAAGCTTGTGAGCTATACAATACTTTGTGCTTCATTCGGACTGGCCTGTGTACACCGAGCTCGTATTTCGTACTCAATGGGTAAAGTACGTACACTTGATCATCGTATTTACTATGTACCTCCTAGTTCGTCAGAAATAACTATATACTGTCCTCGGTCACAACCAACAAGTGTGTCGGGGATGCATAATCTACGAACAAATGAATAGGCCTGGACATAGTGTGCTGCAAGGGACGGGCAAATCACCGCCCAGTATCTGTACGATAACTTGGTAACGGCGGCGAACTCGCCAGCGCTCTCGGTGGCCGCAGCTCCTCGTCAGTTCCGTCAGATCTTGCCGGTGTTGTCGTCTGATGGAACGACGGCGACGGCAGCGGACCCAGTGTAATATCTGACACCAGGTCAGAGGGAGGAGGGGGTGTCCACGACACGTACTGCGCCTGCGGAGTGAGTTGACGTGGATTCAGACTTGGCGGGTGCAGCGGAGGCGGCAGCTGTGATGTAGACGATGACGACGGGCCCTGTGTCGGGGTCGTTCGCACATACGCCGCCGCTGCGGGATCCTTTCTTAGACCGTCATATGCCTCATCGTATTCAGAGCCATCATAAGCCCCCCTCGCGTGGCCACTACTGCCCTGGAGCGGAAGGACAACGGTCTCGCTGCTCTCCGAGGGTCCCATCGGGTGCCCATACATTTCCTCCGACTTCGCAAGTTGCACTGGTCGTGTATCCCAGCCGACCTCGTCTGTGCTGGTGCTGGCACTGGAGGCTTCGTATAAGGATCCGTAACCGGCACCATGCCGCGGCTGCGGTGCGTAGAGGTGGTTCGGACTGGCGGGGGCGCGATCATTCCGGTGTGCGGTGTCGGACGTGGGACTGGTAGAGATTCGGGATCTGAGAGGGATGCTATCCGACTGTTCAAAGGGATCATCCAGTCCAGATGTGCTTTGGAAAGCAAAGGCAGTGTTGTAGGGTGCGTCATCGCCTCGGGCGAGCTTGGCTTGGCTGCGGATAGTTCTTCAGATGGAAAGTTCAAGGACGACACAAAAGAAGTCTCACCGTGCTTTTCGTCGCAGGTAGATCACCTCGGGCTTGACCTTGTTCATCTTGTGGAAAATATACCACATAGCAATAAGTGTGATCAAAAATGTTACTATGAGGACGACATCGCTGATTATTCTACTTTGATTGGTTGAGGTACCTGACGGATGCCTGACGGTGAGACGTATTCAAAGAAAAAGAAAGGGGTTTGCAGACCTTGGCCGGATTGTTCGAGAATGACTCCAAGATAAACGGTGATAAATTGCTTCGGGAGAGAAAGGATGGCGGCGATGGAGAAAACGAAGATCCCCATTCCACAAGTCGAAAATACGGCAGTCGTAACTGTAAGATGTCAGGCTCGGTTGTATTCAAGGGTATGCAAACTTACAATGTCCCGGTATAGCACTCAACCGCGCGACGAGAGCAATTATGAAGCCTCCATCTCGGACGACTTTCGCAAGGCAAGCGTATGATATCTGTGTCTTTTCGAGTTTCTCGCCTCGGGATCGACAGCAATATTTGAAGGCGCTGGTGGATGGTTATGAGGTAGAGACGGAAAATCGAACAGAGGACGCACTAGAAGTTGCCGACTTCCCCAAGGAATGTCCCCGCGCAGACAATCCCAAAGCCAACCCACAAACCCCACACCAGGCCACAGAGAATTGCGACGATTTCGTGGCCGAAGAGCTACGGTTGGATGAGTCAGTAAAGGGTCCCGAGCGAGAGTGAACCAAGTTACAGGAGGGAAGGAAATGACAAATAGAACACCAATCGGGATCAGCCAACCGAACTTCAAGCTAGGGAGGTGTATTCAGTATGGCTGAATGAAAGGTGGTACATATGAGACGTACTCATGGATCCGTTGGGTTGTAGGCGTTAACCAATGGACGATCTGCGTGTGATATATGGAAACGAGCGTAACCACAACTATAATGACCACAGCGGCAACATAGTACCCTGAAAAAGGGACATGGGGGTGATCAGAATCCAAACCAAGCGAATAGCTGGAGATGTTAGGGAGACGCACACAGCCATTCCCTCCGAAACCAAAACCGCCGACTTCCCAAGGCCTTCCAATTGATGGCACCCATCTCGAGCTCTCGCAGCTCGCTTGGTGTGGGACTTGGCGTCCGTCCATTCATCCTCGGGTCTTCTGGATCGTGATTGTGTTTCGGGAGCATGTGCGAGACTGGGTTTGCCGGATATGTCCCTATCTCTGCCTGGCTGGAATCGGAGTCGTTGCGGTGCGGCGGTTGTTGTGGCACCTGGCCACCATAGCGAAAAGGATTAGCCATGGTCACTATTTTTTGCCGTCGGCTGCTGGATATAAGAGTGAGGGTATAAGTTTGAGTTCGGACCAGAGCGTGTGCTGGAAAAGGCGTACATATATGGAGGGCACAGGTTTTTCGGCGTGTGCGCAGGCGTGCCGAGGCCGCCGGACTCCGGAGGCGTGCGTCAGCGACGGCGTGATGAAGGCCCGCGTGCTACACTCTTCATCACACTTACAGCCTCACAGGCGGGCGTCGGCGTGCATCCTTCCCTCTAACTTACGGCTAGGACAGCCGTAGAACGATTGCCCGACACATCTAAGTACATACACCCACTATGCTTACCCGTGCAGACTAGCCCCTACATATCCTCCATTAGTCCTCAATTGAATTCACAATCAATCGAGCACTCCTCATCGAATACTTGAATTAGGGTGGGCTGAACTTGAGCAATCGGTTACCGAACAAAGGACGCGAAGGATGTCACATGTGCAAGTCCCTTTTATTCAAGATGGATATAAAACAACGAACATCGTGTGGCACACCTAGGTACAACTCTCCGCCGCCCTTTCACTTCCCCCTCCTCTCCTCAGCCTTCTTCCCTCCAACCGTCTTCCACGTCGGAGTCTTCTCATCCGGTGCACCAAAGGCGCATAGTAATCTGTGACTTCATCGAAAACAATCTTTTCAACGTCCCCCGTCTTCGGCTCCCGTACACTTTGCTTGTTACTTCGTGGCCTGGCGTCTCAAGTGTCGCCAAAGTCGCAAGCACCACCGCCCCATCTGTGTTAAATGCAGGTCGAAGTGGCGGCGGAGCTCGACCATTTCTTGCGAGTAATAACCATATTCCTCCGCATAATCGTCCTCGTCGTGGACTTCGTCAGAATACCTAGCTTCGGGGTCATTGAACAGGACAACTTCAGAGTGGGGGTCTTCTTCCTCTCCCTCACATTTGAGCGGCTGCTCTAGCTTTAAGCCACCCGAACCCCTGTCCTTCTCACCATCCCCAGGCAAAAGCAGCCTCAGGCTCTTCGTCTGGAAAGTGGTAGTGGGCGTGACGGGAGCATCATGGTTTTGGGCATGATGCAAGCAATGACTGTCAGACCTGTCTCTTCCACACCCCACTGCTGCTGGCGGGGAACACCCGGATGGATATGTCCACCCCCTCTTCGCCGTCAGCATCGTTCCTAACGCGCTTGCGCGATGGGAAGATGGACGGGGAAGCAACGGGAGATGAGTGGATTGACTGGGGGGCGATGGGGGGGATATATGAACTTTATATTGGTTTTAGGACGGCAGTGGATTCTACGGACATGATTCCTATGCCGCGAGATCTACATTCCTCGAACGTTTTTTTGAATTCTTTCGTCCCGAGCAACCCTCTATACCTCTGTTCTTGGGTGAATGAGACTTTGACGGATTCCGGTAATTGTACCTCGACTTTGCCCTTCCGGGTTATTGGGCTGGCTCAACGTTTATGGCTTGGCATTTGGGAGGGCCGTTGGTGGTGGCAAGGGTGGTGGTAGGCTAAATGTATCGCATAGCATAAAGTTATTTCAGAATCAGGGTCAAGTTCCGATACGAAGGGGAGGAGGAGCTGCGTCGACAGGGGAGAAAGATTCTTCTTCAGAGAAAGTCGAGGGTAAAAGTGGTAGGTGCTTTTGAGGGTATCTGAGCGATATCTCCTTCATCACTCACGAAAAGAGCTGCATCATGCCGAAGGCGCCGATATCCAGATAGTTCGAGCGGTTCCCCCATATTTTCTGGAGTACGAGCCTCGAGAGGGTGGGTTCTGATAATTGGGTAAAGGGTCCCAGGAGAGAGTGAATCAAGTTACGGGAGGGAAGGAAATGATGAATAAAACACCGATCGGGATCTTCGAGCTAGAGGAGGAGAAAGGCGAAAACCATACTATGAGATGCACTCATGGATCCATTGGCCAGATTGCAGGCGTTAACCAATGGACGATCTGCATGACAGTGCATCTTAGACTGGCCGCGGTCCGGTTTAGTCCAGGTTCGGGACGTTTTGGTCAGAACCCGAACATGAACTTCAAGGTTCAGTCCAGGAAATCTTGAACCCTGACCTGAACCTTGAGGTTCAGCTCCAGCGGGTTCGGTCCAGGTCCAAACCTCGGTTCGATCATACAAAATGAAATCTCTCATCCCCCCACACAACTAACCCCAGCCACAGCCTTCGCATCCCGCGCCAATTGGCAGACAGATGGGCGGCAGCAGTGGGTGGGTCGATGAGATGAGGGATAGGGCTGGTTAGAGTGTCTGGATGACAGGACAAGGTCAGGCGTAAGGAGGCCGCGCATCTGGGGTCATGGGTGAGTGGGCGTAAAACATCGGAGTCGGGGGGAGGACTTACTAGTAGAGGGGGGTCGGCAGGTGGCTAGCAGCACATGCCGTGGGTTCATGGGAGTGTCGTCTCCGTGACGCGGGGGGTCTGGGAGCCACCATTGTGGTATCCTGGGTTTCGGGCAACATGAAGATGGTGGGCAGTAGGTGTCCAGCTCGTCGTTGTGATGTGGCGAGAGTGGGTGAGTGAGTGCCCTGCTCACGTCGTCGCGATGTGGAGTAAGTGTCGGGTGGTGAGTGCCCTGCTCATCGCCGTGACATGGCAAAAGGGTGGGTGGAGAAGGCCCTGCTTGTCGCCGTGATGTGGTGAAAGGGGTAGGTGGAGAAGAGGGCGTAGTTGACCAGCTCATCGTTGTGACGTGGCGAAAGTGGGTGAGTGGGTGTCCTGCTCATCGCAGTGACTTGCTCCTCCAATATTCGAGACACTGAGTGTCTTGCTGCGCTGAGGTTACTAGTGTTCGTGTCATTGGTAGGGTGGCTCTGACTTACTGATTTCCTTCCGTCAACTGTCATGGTTGAAACTGGGTGCCACACCGGAGGGTAGCATGGGGCCTGCTGGGATGGATAGCAGTGGTGACAGTGGGAGGAGCAAGGGATTCAGGGAAGTAGTAAGACGTGAATGGTTGTGACATGACACGTTGTGTTGCCAGCATGCACCGGAGGCCGAGGTTCGCCCGAAGGTCCGAGGTTCGGAACCTCAGGTTCAGGTTCCATCAGCCTCCGAACACAAACCTCCCAATGGGGTTCAGGTCCGGATATCGGCAGTGTAGTGTTGTAGCAAAGGGTATTTGATTAATAGTGTAGCTACATAGCATCACTTATTTGCTACACAGTCCCACACATTCACTACACAGCACTTCAGAGTCACACCCCCATACTACAGAGCACTCCAGAGCATCTCATAGCAAGAACAAAAAAGTCAAATTAAATAGCACTTAATATTTGTCGAAGGTGGACTATGGAAGAGTGCGACTACCTTACCTAGTTGTAGAGGGTACGTAGAAGTAGACTACTGGGGTAACTCACTGGAAAGCAAGTTATATTGCTGGGGCAAGTCAAGCACCTTTATATACGCCCAATGTATCTAGATATGGTAATGATAGTAATCTAATCTATATACGGCGTCATCGGTATGTAAAACAATACCGGAAGCATGTGATGCGTCATGTGATGACGTCACATGCATGTCTCGGACATATGTCTTTCAACACACCCCCTCGCTAAATATGGCGGTAAGCGCCTTGTTAAGCGTTCTTAGTAGGTCCAAAGGTAAGACCTAGTTGCTCTCGGAATTTGACAAATTTGAGGGGATCTAAGTTCTTTGTGAACATATCAGCCGGATTGTCATTTCCAGGGATGAAGACAACAGAGACTTTGTTGTCCTCAATATATTCCTGTATGTAGTGATAGCGGATATCAATATGTTTAGTCTGCTTCTCTTGTACAGGGTTGGAGCTGATGAATAGGCTACCCTGATTATTGCCACAGATGGTGATCAGCGATACAGGAAATCCAATTTCTCTGAAGAGATTGGTAATTCACATGGCTTGTCGACAGCAATCTGAGATCGCCATGTATTCAGCCTTGATGGAAGAGAGGGCTATGGTTTTTTGGGCTTGTGAGAGCCATGAGACCAATGACCCAGCTAACTTAAAGAAGTAGCCTGTGATTGAGCGGTGATTGTTAATATCAGCGGCCCAATCGCTATCTGAATGCGCAATCAAGCCTTTATTAGTGTTACCATCAAAGACCATTGTATAGTCTTTGGTACCTGCCAAATAATGGCATATGTACTTAGCCCATTCATAGTATTATTTACTAGAGTTGGCACTAAATTGTGATAGCTTGATCACAGTGAAAGCGATGTCAGGACGAGTGCCTAACATCAGGTACAACAGTGAGCCGATGATGGCTTGGTACTGTGTCTGAAGTGTGGGGTCAGGATTGTTGGTGTGTGCAACAGGTGTATACCCGTGCAGCAGAGGCATGTTTGCTATTACAGCATTTGTCATACAGAAGCGATTGAGGACCTTGGTCAGGTACACTTTCTGATCTAGTATGATTTTACGACCAGAGCGTCTGATGGTGATTCCAAGGAACTCTTTGAGTTTGCCAAGATCATGGCATTCCCATATGTCCATGAATGCTTTTTTCTTTTCTTTCACAAGGGTTGCATTAGTACCCATAAAGCCGGAGTCGTCAATGTATATCATAGCAATGACAATATCTCCATTTTTGGCTTTGTGAATGAAGATCCCAGCATTGGATTGGGAGTGCTCAAAGCCTATTTTATGCATTGAGGCAAGCGGCTCTTTCCACCAAGCTAGGGCTGCCTGTTTGAGACCATAGATGGCTCAGTGTAAACGGAGGACTTTCCATTCCTGGCCATGGATCTTAAACCCTTTGGGTTGTTCCATATATATCTCTTCATCAAGTTGCCCATAAAGGAAGGCAGACTTGACATTGAGTCCCTCGATGTGCCACCTTCCAGGGCAGCAGCCGCTAGTAATAAGCATATGGACTCGTACCGGACTACCGGTGAAAAGATCTGATCGAAGTCAATGCCTTCAATCTGAGAGAAGCCTTTGGCTACAAGCCTGGCTTTCTTACGACCATCGCTTTTGGTCGTGAATACCCAGTGATTTTTTATGGCCTTATGGCCTTTTGGTAAATCGGCTAATTCAAAGACTTTGTGCTTATGGAGGGCCTCTAACTCCTCCTGGCATGCCTTTTTCCACTGTTCCCTTAGCTGAGATGGTAATCTAGCTATGTCTTTGTAAAAGACCAGTTGATCCAATGCCATTGGTACTGCTTTATTCAGCAGAAAGGCAATGAATTCAACTCCCCCTTCCCAGACTAGGCAGTTTAAGCGTGCTTGGCCCGAGGTGTCCACAGGGTCTTCCCCTGTGTTGTCATCGGTGTCAGTAGTAGTCTGATGTGGAGGAGGCGGTGCATGACTAGATCCAGGAATAGGATTCTGTGTCGGCTGTTTAGGCGGAGCACGGGAGCTACCTGGCTGATTGCCAGCTCTCCTGCATAAGTCATCTCGTTGGAGATCAACTGGCATTCTATTGCCATAGATGCTGTCAGAATGACTTTTTACCATTTGCTGTCTCATACCACACCTTGGAGCATCCTCATCACGCCATTGAGGCGGAAGTACTGGCAGGTTTCCCTGAGTGTGCAAAGAGTATTCTGTGTCTCGATCAGAGACATCAGGAACTTCAGGTTCGGAGGGAGGAGATGATGGTGGGTGATCGTCATTTTCCATAGGGAATGGCGGTTGATCACCAAAATTATCATCGGACTGATCTATGGGATTGTCCGGGTATCTATTTTCAGTGGGCAGTTCATCACCTAATACTGTAAAATGTCGCTGTTTGCTGTCAGGGCAGTGTGGAAAATAGGTTTCGTCAAACACGGTGGTAGCGCCAATGAAAATACGCCCATTTGTGATGCGATAGAAGCAAAATCCCTTATAGCCAGCAGGCTGTCCAAGATAAACCATAGTCTTGGATTTAGAGGATAATTTATTTGCTCTAACATCTTCCGGTAGGAAAATATAAGCACCACATCAAAATATACAGAGATGGGAGATGTCAGGTTTCTCATTCCTGAGTGCCTCAAAAGGGGTCTGCCATTTTAGGCAACATATGGGAGTGCAATTATAGATGTGTATTGCATGGTCCTATGAAAATTCCCACATGGTGTCAGTGAGACAGGCACGAAAGCGCATTGATTGCGCCTTGTCCATGATTGTGTGATTTAAATGTTCAGCATGACCATTTTGTTGGTGCTGGTGAGGCACACTGGTCTCAGATAAGATACTATTATTGTATAGCATAGTTTTAAACGCATCATTGAGGAATTCAGTCCTGCCATCAAATCTCCAAGTGCTGATGGAGGCATTGTGTTGATTTTTGGCATAGGCAACAAACTGCCAAGCATGGATAATTGTATCAGATTTCTTTTTTAGATTAAATGACCATGCGTGGGACATAAAATCATCAAGTACGGTAAGAACATAATAATAGCTGTTAAAAGATCTTTTGATCACATCCTTCAGGTCCGAATGGACTATCTGGAAAGGCTTTGTTGCTCGCGATACTGATAGAGAGAAAGAGTGTGATGGCATCTTTCCTTTCGCACAGGCTTCACAGGACTTCTTAGCCATGGGAATAGTGATTAGCTTTGGTGCCCCTTTTACCATTTCAGGTAATTTCCGGAGTATGTCATCACCGGGGTGACCTATACATTGATGCCATATGCTGTAATCAGCGGCATAAACCATTCTGGTCTTGGTTGATAGTGACTGAATGGACTCTATAGTTGAGTTTAGCCAAAATGTAGTAGAGCCTACAACGTGCGGTTGACATGTGAGAACAGGTAGTTTATTCCTTAAGAACATAAGCTGGCAATTATCGCTGGTGATGAGCTGTTTGTCATTCAGGAACTCCCCCATAGAGAGTAAGCAGGTGTTTAATCCGTTAAGGTAATAAACGGGTTGTAGGCGTGTTGTTTTCTCATACGCCTTACCGTTCCGCGGAAGAACAGTATGTGTAATAAACACTGTTCTGGCCTCTTCGACTTGAGTAATGTTATTAGCCATCTGAATTATCAGTGGCTGTGCCAATTTGAAGGCATCTACTAAATCAGATCATTGGCCTGTGAAGTCCATTGAAGCACCAGAGTCCAATAGCTATTGAGGCTGTTGTGGCAGCTCAGATCGCTTACATCTCAAACATGAACATTTATCAATGAAATTATATTGCACCCCCATAGGGCATGCAGATACTACAAGGCCATAAAGGCTGACTGGTACAGAGCATGTAAAAATATTTTTAATAGAGCCGAAGAAAGTAGGCGATGTCATATTACATCGCTGAATAAGGCTCTGCTCGATGTAGTCAGCAGTAGGTTCATGATCAATAAAGATGGGGACTGATGCAAAATAATCTGGGTCATAGTCCGAAGCAAAGTGTGGCAGCAGTGTGGGGCTGCCAAGCGACATGGTCCCATTATCAATGCGTTGATGCTTTGATGGTGTCCCACTTCCCGGAAGATAAGGGAAATCGTCTTCTGTGAAGACGAAGTCTGGAGAAGGTGTTCGCTGTTTCAGGGAGTGATCCTGAGGCGGGAGGATGACGTCAGCGACGTGAGTCTCAAGATGCTTGAGCGTTGAGATTGTTGGAGTTACCTCCATGCGATCGGCTAGATCACGTACCTTCTCAGCATTAATCCATATGCTGGGCCTTGTTTCCATTGAGCCGGTGTACCTTCTAGGTATAAGCTTGGCAGCAATTGCTGCTGGAAGTCCTTTTGGGACAAAGGCGGGGGCAGAAATAATCCTACTGTTACCGTTGATGGTTGTGATGACTGGAAGGGGTTTGGGCACAGGAGGTAGAGCCGATGATGAGGCTATAGGAGCAGGAGGGTCGACTGCCATTGCCATTTCAGCCATGTGGCTATATTGGCATTCTTTGGCGGCTTCTCGATGTTCCTTTACCTTCTTTCCTGCACGAGATCGTTCTTTCTTCTCCTTGCTATGATCACTGGAGCCAGTGCCAGAAGCAGCAGGCTGTTCGTCCTTGGATTTTTCTTTCCAGGATGGTGGATGATCAGGCTTACGCTTGACAGTGGAGATTTTATTCGCTGATTGCGAGGGTCGTGAGACTTCTGCAAGGCATTGATGTTCTCTGATGATTGCATTAGCCACTACGCTGTATTCAAGTTTATTGAGCGAGTAGTAGGAGAGGAGCCATGTCAAAATCTGATCCCATTTCTGGGGAATCATGATTATCAGAATCGAGGCTTGGACAAAGTCGGGGATGGTGAAGCCACATTGCTCAAGATGAGCAAACATGGCAGCAAGCTTCTGAATCTCACTAGTGGGATCACCACCAGAGAGTTGGAAGCTGAACGCTTTATGGATCTCCATGAGTACAGATGCAGCGGAGGCTTTGTCGTACTTCTCCTTAAGGTCATCCCAAACCTTCTTCGAAGTGTCAGCGGTTGCGGGGATACCCGCGACGATCACTTCTTGACACTTCATCTTAATGTACCCGATCGCGGATCCATCATCATTGACCCAGTCGGCAATTTCCTTGCCATTTGTGACTGGTCCCTGAGTGGTGGTAGCGGCGGGATGGGGGGGGGGGGTTGAGCCCGAAGGCTGAGGGGAGGAGACTGGAGCAGAGATTGTCTCTCTGATTGGAGCCGGCTTAGGATAGGTCCCAATAATGTAGGACCACACCTTGTTAGCCATCAAAAATTGAGACATCCTGGCAGACCAGGAGAGCCAGTTGGAGCCATCAAGACGGGGATATCGGCGAATCCGTTCTTGAAAGACATTCTGATAGAAAGGCTAAAAAGAGCATAATCAGCGATCATCGCTATGTGAAAATGCGAGGCAAAATCAGAGATAATGCCAGAGCCTTCAAATCAGAAGTGATTCATTATGTATCGCTTAATCATGGACACTGTCTGTGGCGATAGCCAATGAAGGCTAGTGGTTTAATGGGGAGGAGCTGGTTGTTGATCATGATGATAAGAGCCTTACTGCCATTGAAGGCGGTGGCTTTGCACGATGTGTTTGACCACTATATACAATCAGGCAAGGCCTGTCAACACCACTGGTATTTGCGCCAAAGCACATAAGCCAGGGCAGACAGGGCCCATAACCTGTCGAAGGTGGACTACGGAAGAGCGTGACTACCTTACCTAGTTGTAGAGGGTACTTAGAAGTAGACTACTGGGGTAACTCACTGGAAAGCAAGTTATATTGCTGGGGCAAGTCAAGTGCCTTTATATATGCCCAATGTATCTAGATATGGTAATGATAGTAATCTAATCTATATACGGCATCATCGGTATGTAAAACAATACCGGAAGCATATGATGCATCATCTGATGACATCACATGCGTGTCTCAGACATACATCTTTCAACAATATTGATTTCCTTTGAGCAATAACAAAACAAAAAAAAAAGCAAGTCGTTCTCATTGCTAGGTATTTAATGACATACAGGCCTGTGCTATGACTGGGTGGCTTGAGGCAGAAGCCACTAAATTTGATGTCACCTCCCTATCACACACCATCTCTCCACCATTCACTTCCTCACCATTATTCAATTTCTTGCTGCTGTTCAATTCCCCCCACCATTCACTTTCTAGCCTTGCCATCAACAACTTTTGGGATTTGAGAAGTGGGAGTTCAGGCTCAGGATACATGGAATGGGTTTTCATGGCAGGATCAATACCTGACAGGGGTGAGTTACTTCTGGACTTGGCCGCCACATTGCACATATTGTCGGATCGCTTGCTATTCACGTCCTACACTCCAGTCACATCCTGTACCCCCCATGACTTTATCTCCGTCGGTGATGCCCGGGATGTTCCAGTTGCCAGACATGGTACTGTTGTCTTTGAGGCACAGTTACCGAATGGTTATCACAAGGTTACCCTCCGCAATGTCCTCCACGTCCCAAAATTAGCTGCACACTTGGTCAGCCTTGGCACGTTGCAGCGACAGGGAGCATCAGTGGTCAGTTACGAGAATGGGTTATTTTTGAGGTTTAATGGCCAAGAGGTTTTCTGCACATCGCTTGTTGGTACCTTGTACCACATTAACCGTTGCCAAATTCAGAAAGTTTCTGCCTATGTTGCGACTAGTGAGAGTCTGAGATTGTGGCATCAATGTCTGGGGCATCTCAACCTTGGGGCAATTAAGGACATGCAGCAGAAGAACATGGTCAACAGCCTCAGCATTTTATCACCTCAAGAGTATGATCGAGTTTGCAAGAGATGTGCCTCTCGGCAAATTGCATCCCCTACCCTTTCCAAAACAGAGCAACACTGTCTATGAGAAGATGGATCTTGTCATCATTGACCTGACTGGGCCAATAAGTGTGCCGACTTGGTTGGGCATGTCATATGCCCTCATGGTTGTCGAGGCGAGCTGCTGCTTTCCAATTGGACGACTTTTGAAGGTGAAAAGTGAAGCTGCTGCTGCTGCTGTTAAGGAGATTGTCACCATGTTCGAGAGACAGTCTGGCAAGAAACTCAAGAGGGTGTGAAGTGACCTTGGGATGGAGTTTATGAAAGAGCTTATCAACAACTTTTGCAAGAAGAATGGTGTCATTCATGAAACTACTGTGCTCTACACACCGGAGCAGAATGCTATAGTGGAGAGAGCCATCGCAGTGGCATTCAAGATGGTGAGATGCATGTTGCACTCCGCTGGAATAGACTTACACTACTGGGGCGAAGCCTTTCTCTATGCCGTCTACATCTGAAGCTGCTCTCCAACTTATGCCCTCTCTGGCATCGTTCCTCTTGAAGCCTGGGCAGGCAAGAAGCCAGATGTCTCCCACCTTCGGATTTTTGGTTCAGTTGCCTACGCGAATATTCTGAAGAAACTAAGTGGTGGAAAATTAGAGGTCACTTCCATGAAATGTTGCCTACTTGGTTGGTGGGCAGATGAGATGAAGGGTTACCGGCTGGAAGATATTGAGACCGGGAAGCTGATAATGTCATGAGATATTCATTTTGTCGAGGATGAGAGTCCTGGGGATTTGGCGGTTGTCGAAACACAAGGTGCTGTGCCCACAGAAGGACAGCTAGATGAGTTGGTACCAAAGGAAACAATGACCAACGTCATACCACCCTCTCCCTCACCAACGCCAGAATCCACTGAAGCTGAGCTTCCAACAGAAATACCAGTTCCTGCACCTGCAGCTGAACCACCCCTGAACCCTGTCAAAATATCAAAGTGGGCCAACCTATCACCTAGAGACCACCCCATATGCTCTCACAATCCTGTCGAGCACTATGGTGTTATTGCCACCCCAGATGACACCAATTTTACTATAGAAAGCAAAGGTCAGCACTGAGCATTTGTGACCTTTGCGAATGAACCTAGGACTTACAAGGAAGCCTCAAATGGTCCCCACTCGAAGGAGTGGGAGAAAGCAATTGACACTGAGTACCAAACATTACAGACCACTGGTATCTTCAAATGGGTTTCTGAACTCCTGGAGAGAAGGAAGCCTATTGGAAGTTGGATTGTCTTCAGACTCAAGCAAGATGAGGATGGGAACATTACAAAATACAAAGTCCGCATCATCGCTAGAGGTTTCTCACAAATCCCTGGTCAAGACTTCACCAACACCTTTTTGTCTGTCGCAAAATTCATAACCCTATGGACCCTAATATTCATCATCACCCACAAGGGATGGGAGCTCCATCAAGTTGATGTTGTAGCGGTGAAAAGCGAGATTTAGACAAGCGGTGAGCGATGCAAAAACACCTCACACACACACACACACTAATCTCTTTCTCAGTCAAAGTTCTAGAGGTGGTGGGGGAATCCACTTATTTCGAAGTAGATCAGACCATTTGTCTTTGGGTAGAAAGTCAACTCGCGCGTGCTCGTTGAAGTTCTGGGGAACAGATTCAATAGGTTGTAGAGAATCGGGATATAATCCTCGAGGTTCACAATCCCTCTCGGATGCAATGCAATGGGACAATCAACAATCAATCAATCAATCAATAAGCACACAGGCTTGCAATGGGACAATCAACAGAGACTTCGAGGACCACGTCGCACTAGGATCACTGAGATGAGAGGTACAATTTGGTCTGAGCTGGGGGCTCGTTCTAATCTACGGTACATGGCAGGATTCTACAGGTTTTTATACAAACAACGGTTTTCTAACATAAAGTAAGGTTTATCACGAGGCTGACTCAAATCCAATTCCTGTAGTCATGGCGTGCTTGTTCAGAGCTTCGCGCGGGCCACCTTTGTATGGTATCCAGGTGTCGAGAGGTCTTCCATTGTCTGCGGGGTGGAGCGTTGTCAACGCGTCGTCGGGCGAGCAGGCTTTCTCGACGTGGCAGGGTCTGATCGGACGGATTTGGGTTCTTGTTTCCATGGATTGTCGGTCCGAAACGGGAGAACTGTCAGGGACCGGTTCCTGTCCCTCGGAAGTGATCACCAACCCCGTTTCTAGGGTTTGTTCTATTTCTGGAAGTATCACATGGTTCGGCATATTCGGCATCAGTGATCGAACACCTTTCCAGTGATGCGCGGGCATTGGTACAGTGCACGTCGTGGATTATAAGTCCCCCAGACTGTCAATTAGTCCATAGTCAATAGTATTCATTGTGTAAGGCATCAGGTCATTGAATGTATTAATCATTGGCTTCTTCAATGGTCTTATCCATTGATAAATGAATTGTTTGTGTCAAGTCTATAGTTAAGCCCTCTAAGGGACTGTTCCTAAGATCATGACCAAGGGTGGTCCAGCAGTACTTAGACTCTCATAGGTAGCCATTCACACTGACAGTTCCAATAGAAGTATGGTTTAATGAAGCCAAGATTATATTCTGTTCACTGATGAAACCGTGGGAAAAGCGCAAATTCAAGCGCAGCTGCTCGATGGTCATATCAACGGTAATCGAAGTCCTTCACCAGAAGTCTATATTCGAAGGACAACATTCAATAGTGATAGCAAAAATCCCCTGTTTCAGTAAGCCTGACTCCACGAGAGGCCGCGAATTCAACCTGATCAAAAAGAATGGGGATGGGGCCAGGAGTGGGACCAGAACACTTGCGTTTGCCTTGGGTTAAATCTCGCGACACCCACAGCGGCTGCAAGCGAGGAACGACAAGAAGCCTAACCCATTCGCCCGCCTCCACTACAAGACCGATGTCACGTTTGTAAAGCCCCTTGACAATTCGTGCCCAATCTCCAACCTTCAGGCTATCCACGGGGCGTTTGGGTAGGGTGAGCATGGCCACGTGGTCGTTTAGGCCAATGGGGAATTTGATAAGCACACCAGGTGGGTGGAAGATGATGCCAGGAGGTGCTGAAGTGCTGAATTCATGGTCGCTTCAACATAGATACATCCGTGTTCGTAATTCTGCATGAAGGCGGCGTGTATTTCGTGTCGGTCATCTGCTATTCGATGCAGTGAAATTATAGCCTCTTCCTCGATACTGTGCTAAAAGAAATTGTAAGGACTTTGGAGAGTTCATCTCCAGAGCAGAACCTACCCAGCACTTGATGCGCCATAATCCCCAATCCTTGGAGGAAGGCCACTGAACATTTTGCTCCAGGTGGGTAACAAGATGTGGTTCCTCGACTCGAGGAGGAGGCCGTGCCCGTACTGAACGATGATAGTGGTTGGCTAGCGCCAGCAGCCTGGCAGCACTTGTCTCGTTGTCTTCATCTTCATCTTCTGGTTGGTTATATCTACACCATGTCAGAGTCTCAGCGTCGTTGTCACGGGCACTGTTATCGATGAAGTCTAAACATCTGTTAGAATTAGCAAGAGACATAGAAGGGATGGGTACACTGACCTTCATCCTTGTAGTCCTCGTCCTCGTCCTTGTCGTCCCCATCTCCCTCCCCATCCACGGTAGCCTCAAGGTCCACAAACCGGCAAGCATGTTGACGATCGTATACCTGCTAAAATCCGAGGTTAGATAGCACCAATACAGAGTTACAGAGAATGTGCGGGACGGCTCATGATGATGGTCTCGACCTATAGTTATAGGTGCTGAGAGTTAGCTTCATGGTAGGATAATATAGTTTTTAACAAAGTTATCCAACAAACTACATGTCAACGCATCATACACACATTAAGACATGTCGCGCTGATGCCACGGGCATTCAACAGGTCTCGTCGCATCATTTATCTATATCCGTTTATAAGCCTTCAAGGGCCTATTGCCCTCGACAGTTTATATATGTATATTCTAGTCTAGTACTTATATAAGAGGAACTTACAGGTAGGTGGGGGTATGGAAGCAAGAGTGAAAGTGTGCGAAAACATTGGTCAGGTGGTTGATACACACCAACTGTCGATGTTGCTGGCTATTTCTAAAATGCCGAATAGCTGGCAACATCGATGGTTGGTGTGTATCAACCACCTGACCAACATTTTCGCATGCTTTCACTTTTGCTTCCATACCCCCATCTTCCTGTAAGTCCCTTGGCTTCAATAGTAGTCTTATAATACATATATGAACTGTTGAGGCCGATACGCCTTGAATGATAAATGGCTTATAAACACATGTAGATAAATGATGCGACATGACCTGTCAAATGCCTGCGGCATCAGTGCCACATGTCTTAACGCATATGCGACGCGTCGTGAACCATATATACTTGCCAATAAGCTCTTGAATAGGTGTATTATATGGCATATGAAATGCCTATAGAGGGGCAATGTGTCCGAGTCGATGTGTACTGTGACTAGTAGGCCGCGTCGTGCAACGCTCTCCTGTATTTTGAGGTAAATTATCATCATGTGTCCATTCTTCAAATATTTGACTCATAGTTCCATCCAGTAGATTACCCATCCCTTCCCATTGCCGACCACCCCTCTATTCATATCGATCGGGATGGTTTCAATGGAATTATGGATTGTTGCATGAGGTCTGTTGGCCAATGATTGCATTCACCTGAGGTCTGTTGGCCTGTGAAGGTGTCTCACATCCATCTTCCAGAATCCATTCTCATTCGATTGACTTTCTTCCATCCCCTTTTAATCCATTAAAATTGCTCTTTGTATTTCACTGCTAACCAATCTTATCAGTATTCTTAGACCATGACAAAATGGACCACTGGAAACGAAAAAAATGTCAGCTG
>Ga0307516_10001259_pt1 | contig 35258 bp, 45 predicted proteins | sample 19_EM_MG_FD_203310 | JGI IMG/M metagenome (GOLD analysis project Ga0307516, IMG submission 203310) | Populus trichocarpa ectomycorrhiza microbial communities from riparian zone in the Pacific Northwest, United States - 19_EM | ecosystem: Host-associated > Plants > Roots > Unclassified | place...
AAATCTGAGTCGTCTAGCGAGTAATTCCTGTCTTCCGACGCCCCACAGACATATGTCAGAAAAGACAATTTGCGGACGGTCGCCACACACCGTCCAAACGTTTACTCTACACCCCTTTTTTCACAAGAGTAGTTACTGTACAGGTCGCAACCCAGCCGCCGCTTGACAAAAGTTGACCTTTTCAAAATCTAATAGCGCCACCCCCACCGGTCCTAGTCGAAATCGGACGCCGAAGCCTCTTTATCCGTTGCGTAGCCGGGAAGTTCTCCCCGTTGGGGAGGGCCGGATGAGCTGGTCGCTACTGGGACCCAGTGGGTAGACGACGGAGGCCGTTTAAGTCGGCTCCTGCTCGTGGCACAGGCCTGTAGATAAAAGACGAGCTGCCCTTCCGTGCTGCAGGCCGTTCTCGAGCGCGTTGACGTCGATGCACTAGTGGATGTAGGTGACGCCGTCGGCAGTCGCCGATTTGACGGACTGCTTGAGTGTGTCGACGAGGTCCTAGCGCGCGAGGGATCACGTGCGCGGCTGCGATCGTATGTAACTACTTGGCCCATGGGAGCTGGAGCGGCGGAACCCGTACGGGGAGTAGCGAGATTGAGTCAAAGGCACTGTGGCAAGAAGGAAAGCAGGCAGAAGATGAACGATAACTTTAATACTAGCATGTTTACCTTTTCCGGAATAAAAGCTAGCGCCAAATCACCATCCCTCCATCCACCACGCAAACAATGGCCAGAGGTACAGGCCAAGAGAAACCAACCGACGAGGCAGAAGATGAAATGCAACCCCCTTATGATCCACCATTATCACTCAAAATCATTTTTAAGCGTCCTCCTCACCCAATCTAGGTTGGCCTCATCAGTCTCGCTCTCGCCGGTGGAGTCCTCCGGGTCGGTCGAGGCGTAAGAGCTATCGCTATTTCTTCTAGGTCTTGCGGCTCCTCTCCAGACCAACAGTTCGACAACGTAGCGAGACGAGCTCTCTTGAAAGCGCTTGCAATTCGCTGGCCGGATGGAGGCAAAGCCCACGGAAAATACAATTTGCCGCGACATCCTCGGGTATAAAACTTCCGGTTACGGTATTTATTTGACGCTTCGATAAACCTCGCGCATGCGATGCAAGATAGCTTGCTAACGCCCAGGAAATTTATCGGAGGTATCTCGTCCGAGGCCACCGTTGGGTCGTTGAAGTAGTGTACCAACACACACTCGCAGTGGACAGGAGCCTGGACGGAAGTATCGTTCCGCAAGAACTTCCGCTGCGTTACACTAGCAATCCGGCGCAGTCGGGTATCGTCGGCAGTTTCCGATTCGTGCGCTTCGAGAGTATCTTCAATCAACTTGCCAAAGTCTGCAGCCGGCGGAACTGTTGTGATTATTGCCGGGATGCTTCTGACTTCGGACAATGTCAGAACAATGGGCTTCCGGAGATGACGGTCCGGAGAAGGCGTCCGGAGATGACAGCCGCCCAAGTCTCCGAGCACCGGCTCAGGAGACAGTCTTCCGTCCTTTCCCCCTGGCGCGTCCCTCAGGCCCGTTGTATATAGAGAGAATGTTCCTCCTTCGACTTTGTATCAATCAATCAGTTCACTATCTTCGTCTCTATCGATCCCTATATTCCAACAGACAATTTGTTATGGAAGTGGCGACGAAGGCGGGGTGAGTTCGCGTATTTCGTGAGGACTGCGCAGTGTGCGTGGATGGCGACCACCTTCTCAAGATATCGCACGAGAGGAAAGGCGTTTTCGTTTGGGCCTACAATCCGTCAGATGGGAAAATACTCACTCAATCTGCGTACTTACGCTTCACATTATCGGGCCACTCGGTGACGGCATCCGAATTCAAGACAACGCGAACTTTCCTGTTCAAAGTATCCAAGACACTGACCAGCTGTTCATACTCGAAATCGGTAGGGAGAACGGATTTGATGATCGCCGTAATTATGTCACGCGCATCCAGTAGGGTCTGCCAAGTATTGTTGTCCTGACCCAAGGCCGTGGCCATGTACAGCTTAAGCCTCTCGATGTAGTCCAGGAACGTCTCGTAGCGCTTCTCGATACAGCCGACGAACTTGTCGATACTGTGCCGGTAGACGCATGCTTTCAAATCTGCGACCAGCGGTTCCGAGGCGAGAATGTCAGTTGTGGAGGACGTGATATTTCGTTGCGTTTGAGTGGGTATGGCATACCGCGGTCTTTGTGGAAAGCATGGCAGCGAGAAGCGATCGCTTGAAGCTGGCTGACCACACTTTGCGGGTGCGATACAACTCCGGCGGCACTCCGGAGTTGCCAGCAATGGTGAGAGTAAGCTTTCCTCCTGCGCTGCCGTCTTTATTCTCATGCAACTGCATTGCGACAGCGTAGACTTCGCCTTTCCCTTTCCGGACGCAGATCGAGGCCAGCGTGTCGAGAATGGGATTCGACCGGAACCTACCGTCTAGCAGCTCAGTATCACAAAAGTGGGTGCTTCCATCGATCCGGTCACTTGCAGCTGTAACTCTGAAATGGATGGCATTATTGGTGTGAGGAAGGTGGTGAAAAATTGCGAGAGGTTGAGAAATGATGGTTGGTGGTGTAGAACAACCAAAGCGGGACATGAAGTAGCGGTCTTGGCACGCAGCTTTTTTTTTGGTTTATTCATTCCGCACGTGTGGCGGGGTACGTACCCAGTCTCCGGGTCTCCATCCGCGGTCCCCACAACGCAAGTTCCCTTTGCCCTCCACCCTGACCTGTCCTCAGGAGATATAATACGCACCCAGGAAACGGCATCTATACTATATTTACTTTACATGCTTCAGAAGTAGCTCGACCAAGCTATCGTTAGGATTCCCCGAACGCGCTGATTCCGGTCATACCATTGTGTCTAGGTTCCGCGGCCGTGTACCGATCCCCAAATCACCCCTCTTTCTTCCCAGCCTATGGCCCTATCCACACAGAAGCTGATCGAACCGAACCAGTTAATCCGTTTCCGTCGACCATGCCCTCGTTATATTATCCCCAAATCGCGCTCGTTCCAGCCGTACCGGGGCCATTGACCGCCTCCCATTAAAATGGTTTTGGCTCCTCATTGTAAAAACCGGCGTAGCCACCCCGCAAGTAGCAACCGTATTTAAAACACTTGAACTGATTGAGGGAAAGGACACAGCCGACACTACCGGGTACAAAACTCGCCCATCCTCCACGACCGACTGCCGGGTTTTCTATTCGAGAAACCTCCACTGTGGCGTCGGTGCAACCGGCGGGCGTAACGAGGAAATCACCGCATACAAAACTTTTGAAGTGCGGGCTCTCTTTGCTCCTGTTGGAAGCACACGCCAAGGGGAAACGATACTCATCGCGTTTGAACACCCCCAATAGCACAACACACTCCACCCACCCCCCCCCCCCCGGGCTTGAAAGCCCAAGCCATTGCATCGTGTATTTCGTGAGTACCACCTAGCTAGCACGTGCAGGTTCCCCGGTTCGGCTCAAGGTTCGGGGATTAATCATACTGGAAGGATCCAACTGGGATTCGATGGATCGCGCGATGTTCGGTGTGCATAACCTTTTGTTGACAGCTTTTTGAGTCATTACTGCCGACACTCTCGGATATCACTGCCCAGCGAGGATCCATTATGACCAAAAGTAAGGGATGTAAGTTGGGACTGTGAGGACTGCGGTTATCGAGGAAGTGGTGTGTTCCCATCGCCGCCCTACCCTCTGCTCATCAGCTCCCACCTCAGGCTGACTCCAGCATAGTACCGACACCTCACCTGGTTTGTACATACACTTCACGGTGGCTATCCCTCCTGACTACTGGATGCTAGTATAGATGGCTGGGAGGACGACGGTATCACATTCCTACGCATTACTGCGTTGCTGACGTAGACTTCGAGATGGCGGTCGTTAGGCGTATGCTCTTCCGTCCCTCGCACGCCGCCCCTACGCTCGTCGACCGGCCGCTTTCGCTTGGCCCCCACGGCTGGGGCTCTCTGTTCGCACTGTTCTGCCGGTTTGCCGAATTGTACTACCACGCCGTTCACCTCAGTTCATCTCAGCGAAGTCTGTCTGTCGATAATAATCGTGGAGCTCAACATCAGGACAGGAGCGCGAGTGTTGGTTCGATGGTGGATCAATTGCTATGCCTTGCCTTCCTGTCCATTAACCGGCTGGTGGGTTTGTTATGGGCGGTTAAGTTTACTTGGGCTGTATGTACCCGAGTACATTTATTCCGGCGATCTTCCCCAGCAAGGCAGACAAGGACTGGGGCGTTGTCGCCGGCTCACCCTTCGGTCAGAAGCACATCTATTTCGTCCGCTCCGATCAGGAATGTTCTTTACGCTCCTTTTGGTCGTCTGGATTCTACGGCACGAAGGAAGTACTCGAAAAGACGACCCACGGACGAGATGGATATGCACTCCTCGGGAATCAGCTAGACGATACCTACCTATAGAACGGTCCAGATTTCCTCTCCTTACTCTTCATCGACTAACTCGACGTCGCAGACAAAGACGGATAACATACACGCCGTACGATAAGACCAACAGGCAAATCCGAATATCATCCGCGACTTTGAAACCCAGACAACCACATAGCAGCAACGCGCTCGCACGATGTCCCGCGAAGTGATCAAACGAGTGAGCTCTCTACCTCACCTACCTAACGCGAGGGAAGCATGGATGCTATTGGAGCGCCTGGCATGTGCGGTGGAGTCACTCATGGTATCGAACAACCTGTTCATCAACCACCTTACGGAGTTCCTTCCTGAGACAGATATTCCCAGCTTGAACGAGGGGCGGGGTATGAAGGTATCCCTCCGCCTGCGTCGGGACAACGACCAGATGATAGACCAATTCCTCCCCACCGTGGAGCTGCTCAAGACCCTCATCCGCGAGCTGGCGCACAACTGCTTCGACGACAACGACGAGCGTTTCCACAACTGCCTTCACGGCCTCAACGACGAATACCGCCTCCTCGTCTCACGGAACATCCGCAACATCCAGTGGGCACGAGAGACACAGGAACGCAGCCATCCTCGCAACCGGATCAAACGAATAAGCGTTCTGCCTCACCTGCCTAATGCGGAGAGAGCGATGGCCCTGCTAGAGTACCTGGCACGCTCGGCAGAGCTGCTGATGAAAGCAAATGGGCTATTCATCGACCACCTTACGGAGTTTCTTCCTGGGGCGGGTGCTCGCAGCCTGAACGAGGGGCGGGGTATGAAGATATCCATCCGCCTGCGTAAGGACAACGATCAGATGATAGACCAGTTCCTCCCCGACAAGGAGTTGCTCATGGCCCTCTTCTGCGGCCTGGCGAACAACCGCTCCCACGACGACGACGAGAAATACAAGAACTACGTCATCGGCCTCAAGGACCAATACTGCGTCATCGCCCGCAACCTCAAGCAGCCACGAGCGACACAGGGAGGCCCCACGTGTTCCCGCGAAGTGATCAAGCAAGTAAGTGTTCTGCCTCACCTGCCGAACGCGGAGGGGGCACTGGTCATAATAAACCGCCTGGCTCTCATGGTGGAGCCACTCATGATATCGAACGGGTTATCCGTCGACCACCTTAAGGAGTTCCTTCCCCAGCAGTTGGTTGGCGGCAGGAACCAAGAACGGGGTGCGACTATATTCATCCGCCTACGTCGGGACAACAACCAGATGATAGACCAGTTCCTCTCCTACGGGGAATTGCTTGAGTGCCTCATCCGCACACTGGGGCATAACCGCGTTTACGCCGATCATGGTGAATACCAGAGCTTCGTCACCAGCCTCAATTCCCAGTACAAGTTACTCACCGCGCGGAAGGTCAGCAACGTCATCAAACGAATAAGTGTTCTGCCTTACCTGCCCAACGCGGGGAGGGCACTGGATCTCATAAACCGCATTGCCCGCAAGGTCGAGCCACTCATGGTATCGAACAGGCTATTCGTCCACCACCTCACGGAGTTCCTTCCCCGGGCGGGGCTTACCGGCACGAACGAGGGGCTTGGTCTGAAGATATCTATCCGGCTGCGCCCGAACGACGACAGGATGATAGACCAGTTCCTCCCCACCGAGGTGGTGATCGGCAACCTCCTCTGCGAGCTGGCGTACAACCTCCCAGTTGAGCATTACCGGGATTCCCTCGCCCACCTCCAGGACGAATACCGCCTCCTTTCGTCGCAGCGCAAGCACCAGCCGGAACCGCCCCGTCACTGCCCCAGCACCAGCAGCGGCAGCAATCCTGCGACCACCGGCACTATTCCGCAAGCAGCAACGGCGCCGCGAGAGCCTATCGGGGGCAGCGGCAGCAATCCTGCGACCTCCGACACCGTGCCGCAAGCAGCAACAGCGCCGCGAGAGCCTATCGGGGGCAGCGGCAGCAATCCTGCGACCACCGGCACTATTCCGCAAGCAGCAACGGCGCCGCGAGAGCCTATCGATGGCAGCGGCAGCAATCCTGCGACCTCCGACACCGTGCCGCAAGCAGCAACAGCGCCGCGAGAGCATATCAGGGGCAGCGGCAGCAATCCTGCGACCACTGGCACTGTTCCGCAAGCAGCAACGGCGCCGCGAGAGCCCACCGGGGGTAGCGGCAGCAATCCTACGAACACCGACACCGTGCCGCACGCAACGGCAACGCCGTCCCGCAAGCGGCGGTGGAGCCAGCGTGGTGAAAGAGATAGTCGGGTTGGATGAAGGATTGCCGAAGTTGAGTTGATTTGGGTTATAACCGCTGGGCGTTTTGTTTTATGTTGAAATTGATTCCTGTCAAAAGTTGATTGCGCTTTCGCGGTTGGGGTGACGGGTCGTTTCGGTACACAGGCTTTAGGTAGTCATCTATAGCTGTCTCTCTTCGCACGATAAAATGTCTTTGCTCTCCTGTCTACGGGAGATTGCCTTCTTGCCGACAGGCCGTTCCCAGGACTACTGCCAGATCGCCCGCGTGCAATCCGCCGCCATTATTAATAGAGAGTTTGCGCTTTGCATCTAGATGCAAAAACCAGGCTGTGACCCGAATTTCTTGGCGCGGAAATTTGCATCTACTCTAGATACAAAACTGGCCAATTTGCATCTACACTAGACGGAAATTCAACACTCACGCAACACCTCCACAACTCCAATTATGAGTTGCCGCCGCACTCTCCTCTAGCGCGAGAGGGAATTAGTGTATCGCCATGCCCAAATTGTACGGAAAATCCTTCTCGGAAACACGGAAAAAAAAGGGTGTCCACCGAGGACTGGGAGAGTCCGACTGGATACCCCACCAAGTGAAAATTGGAAAACCTACTTTTGGTAAATATTTTCGCAAACTGAATATACAGTAGAGGCTGATGTAAGGTAGATTCACACGCTGTGAAATAGATCAACTTGTCGATCCGCCCTTTACTTGAGTGCTCACTGCGGTGACTGCCCACATGTTCCATAGTCTCACTTCTTTTCTGTATTTGATGATCTACATGGGTCGCACGCGAGTAATGAATAAACAAAAAAACTTCTTTTCTGTGGTGCGGACTATTCAACTGCACCGTGCAGTTGAATGGCTTCACAGCAAGCACCTCCTTGACAAACGCTCGATCTTCCCATGCTTTCCATTGGGATCCCCGGGTAGAAGAACGCTGTGTTGTAGACTCCTCCTCCTCCTCCTCCTCGACAAGTTCTTCCATACCCTCAATATCTTCCTCCAGGAGAGTCTCAGCAAGCTCCCTGCTGGGCCTGGAGTCCTCCGCATCGCTATTTATTATTTGGTGGATGTCCATGGTCGCACGATATGGACAGGATACCGTATTTTTTTTTTGTTTAATCATACTCGCATTCATTTTGCCCGGTTTTCCTGTCCGCAGTCCGCGCGGGTGGCGGCACGTTGCAAGCTCCCCTTTGTCCTCCGCCCGGGCCTGTCCCAAGAGAGAGTAAATTAAGGAAAGAACAAAAGAAAGGTCCAAGGGAAAGCGCGACCCGTCTCCTACTCCTCCTCAGCCGATGCCATGAAGGGGGGCGTGGGTAGTAACAGCGGCAGTTCCTCCCGGGCACCCAATTCCCCCGCAGCCCCCCGCTCCTCCGCCTCCGCCTCCCACTCCTCTTCCCGCTCCCGGCGCTCCCGGAGCTCCCACTCTGACACCTGACTCCCGGTGTCATTCTTCTCCAGCGGGGGCACCAGCCTTCCCACATCCGTTGAGGTGAGGAAGTCCAGCACCGCCTGCCCGCATTTGCCATCGGCAAGAAGGTCCCGGATCTTCCACCAGCTCTTCCTCTTCCCTGTCTCCTTCTGCGCCTCTGCCCACAGAATCTTCCGCTGCATCCTCCATTCCGGACACACCTAGAAGAGGTGGTCTCTCGTTTGCGAGGGGCACTGATACCACCAGCACTGGGCAGGGGGCGAACCTTCGCCCAGTGCAGGTACTGTCCGGTGCGGGCGTGCCCTGTCTTCAGCTGGTAGCACCTCGAGGCAAGTCTCTTGGTGCTGCCGGCCACGGCGCCATCGGGCTTTTGGCTCACTGGCATGCGGTGCTTCGGACAGGATACCGTATGGGCGCGGCGCGGGGTGGATAGGAGAGGGCACAGCGTGGATGGGAGGTTGTACGGCATTATTGGGATACTGGCTTTTTTTTTTTAGTAACAGAGTGCTAAACAGAGTTTTCGCTACGTGTTCTCTCTACTGGGAACATCCGTAGAGCCTCAGCAGCTCTTCCGACGAAGTCACAAACTGCGCAAACTCTTCAGCCCACTTCTGATGAACTCACAATGACTAAGCGAAAACTACGCTAAATTTGCATCTAGTTGCAATCTATCTATGCAATACTGAGGTTTGTTGGCTGTGTGTATAATTCACCACAGCAACGGCGCTAGACAGGGGCTTCTGCAGGGATTAATGCTCTGCACAACTTCCGAGCGGAGCATAACAAGCACGAGCAGAGAGAACACTTTGCCAAGTTGTAAACAAACCACCTGATTGGCTGGCAGCAGCGGCGATAGCGGGGTGCTGGCTGTCGTCATCACCAAATATGTAAAATTATCCGCAAGAAAAACTGACTTGCTTCTGCTTTTGCTACCGTTTGACTCTGGTGCATTCTCGTACTAGATATGAATTCTAAATTGTTCCTTCGAGTGGGCGTGTTTGTGTCGTTGGCTGGTTTATGATGGACCTTATCCTCTGCCGAGACCTTGTGCACGCTCAACCCAGCAAAACCTCGCATATTTTCTGAGGGTGCAAAATATGAAAGAACTGCAACGGATTTGTGCATGCACAGCCCAGCAAAACCTCGATATTTCCATGATTTCGTGTGGGTGCCACAGGCATGTGACCACTTCAGCGCATGTGGTTTTCTATTGGAGGTCATTCTGGTGGTTGCGCATGTTCTGCTGAGCACTGGAAGAGTGGGACACGCCATGATCTACATATCTACATGGGTAGTTGCATGCGAGTGTGATTAAACGAGAGAAAAAAGAAAAAAAATCTAGAAGAGTGGGGCTCGCCATGATCTACAATGTATGTATCTACATGGGTCGCATGTGAGTGCTATGTATATGATTAAACGAAAAAAAAAGAAAAAAAAAGCTACATACATACTTTGTACATAGAAGAGCGGGGATTGCTACGGAGGGTACTGGCCACCTAGTCAGGTCACGGCGAAGCAACTCTCCATATATACCCGACCCACTCCGCCACCTAACAAAAAAAAAAGAAATTTTTAATCAGCGTTCCATTCAAGAGAAGCATGCGGAGATCAATTTACCGTTTTCCATTTTCTATGTTTTTGGTCGATATCTATGTAGATACATATAGTCAGAATGCTCTGACAGGATGACGACATCGCGCGGATACATACATACTTTGTAGTGGTGGAAACTCTGGATTTGCCACCGCAATTGGCAGTTCCGCCAAGGCACGTAACCGTCGCAAATCTGCCGTTTGGTTGCATGCAGGCTGACAGCGTTTGCCAACCCCTGCACAATCGCCCGTTCACCATCGCGTGATTGCGATACTATATACAAAGAACTTCAGGACCGAACCACGCCCGCCGAACAATGGATCCCGAACAAAGCCCCAACAAACATGCAGTCTGCTGGCGCAGTCCAGTTGTCACAGAGCAAGGGCGAAAGCATCCGATGCACGGGGAAAGTATATGATCCACGGGGGGAAGTATCCGACGCTGCGTTGACAATGGATTTGGCCCTAGAGCCTATGTACGCGGCCGACACGTACTCACGGAGCTGTAGGTTTCTGTCGATTTCCCCCCTACCCTCTGTTTTTTGGGGGCGCTACAAAGGCCGTGTTTGCTCCTTTGTTTGCCGAACCGTGTCACCGACAGAATCCTGCTTTCCCCACACCACCCCGCCTTCCCTCATCCTCCTCCCACCGTCCTCCCACCCTCCTCCCACCGTCCTCCCACCGTCCTCCCACCCTCCTCCCACCGTCCTCCCACCCTCCTCCCACCCTCCTCCCACCGTCCTCGCATCCTCCTCCCATCCCCATCCCCCACCCATCCCCCTTCCCCCACCATCCCCCTTCCCCCAAACACAATCCCCAAACACCAGAAAAGCGTCCTTCCGCAGCGATGTGGGATTCGGTCTTCATCCGCTATGACCCGACCCCGCTGTGGCGGCGGGTGCCGCCTCCGCCGCCGCCGCCCCCCGCCGACAACTCCTACAACAGGAGAAACCTCGTCCACGATGGTCGCCCCAGGGTTGTCACGATGACCGACCAGCAGGGCACCTTGGCCAGCTATCCGCTCGAAGAGCACTTCTTTGACCTCCCCTGCAAGTGTAAGTCGCCACCGTGCTTCCGTTAACCGGTGGTCATGCTTGCTGACCGAAACCGGCCAGGCGACGAATGTAAGGTGAAGGGCTCTCCTCCGGAGCGCCCTCTGAGAGCCCGTCTCCCGCCCTCGAACAGGCGCAGGACCGGCTATGACTCCCCGCCCTACGATTCGGTCTTCAGCGACACGCCGGTCCCCGCCCACACCCTCACCGACCTGTCCTTCCGCGACCCGCCCCACCCGCAGCCGGAAGGCTCCGAGGAGGACCGCGCCAAAGGAAAGCTCAAGGCTCTGGCGTCCGACAAAGGCCTGATCGGCGACAAGCTGGCAGACAGCAACGGCGAAGAAGAATCCGGCAGCCGCTCGCAGTCGTCGCGCGCCGCTCAGGGTGGAAGCGTCCAGCGTGAAGGCTCCAAGGGCGCCAGCAAGAGGATCGGCCCCCGCGGACCGATTTCCGCCGCCAAGGACGTCGACATCAACGGCCCCTCCGCCAAGCCCCATCCTGCGGCCACGGACGCCGGCCTCCCCGCCTCCGCTCAGCGCACCGGATCCAAGCGCCGCCGTTACACCAGCGAACTGTCCATGTCCATCTCCAAGCATTTCGGGTCTCCCAGGCGCAATGGCGGCTTCACCTACGACAAGGGCCGCGTTTACTCCGGCCTCCCGCTGCTCGAAATGGTGGACGCCATGATGAGGGCGAATGGGAAGGCGTCCACTAGCAAGCTCGAAGACGCGGACAACACCACCGGACGCAAGCCCAAGCTCGGCTCCAGCAAGCTTTCCAAAAAGGAGTAAGGGGGGGGGGGGTGGAGGATGTGTCACGTGCAGAAGCAACCGGGTGTGTAGGGGAGTGGCAGAGAAGGAAGGGTATTAAGGGAGCATCGAGTATGTACTTTGGCTGAATGGGCTTTCATCTTGATGTTCCAAGCGTGGCGTCCATGAGTGAGATCCGCAAGAGCCATCCGGGCTAAGTGACTCTGTTGCCGGCTCGATGCCATTTGCAATGCAAGTAGAGTACGCGTGTAGCTTGTGAAACAAGCTCGACAGACGGAAGGCTGTCGTAGGAGCGTTCGATCGGAACACGTTTTAGTACCTATCCGGACGGGCATCTGTGATTGTGCCCTGCCAAACTAGCACGTGTAGAAAGCAGTTCACCGCACTGCCAAACGAGACATCCAGTGCGGCCGTCTCAAGGCGGCGAACAGCACGCCGCTACTGTACAGCCCTTTTTTTGTCTCCCCTTTCAATCGCGTGTTATACACAGAGTCATGCAGCTAGAGCACACGCCATCCACATCACCCTCACCCTCGGCCGGCCCGAAGCGACCGTCACTGGGCCTTGAGCCAGTCGGCAGTCTCGGCGGTGGTGCCCCAGACGTGCCACGGCTGCTCGACGCCTGCGATCACCTTCTTCTCGACGACGAGGTACTCGACGACCGGCCTGGGGAGGTTGGTGCCCTCGACCACCTTGCCTTGCGGCGTGTATTTCGCCAAGCTCTGGACGGCGCGGTCAGCATCGGAGCGGCGGGACGCGGGAGCGGGGGGGGGCAGGGGGCGGCACCTGCAGGGAGTGGATGCGGACGACCACCTGCTGCCTGGACAGCGCCGTTCCGGCGTACTGCGCGGCCTTGTGCGAGACCACGCGCGGCGTCTCGACGTAGCTGTGCAGGTTCCATTCGACGCGCGTGCGGCCCCGCGCCATCAGCCGCTTCTGGAACGAGTCCAGCAGTCCCTCGCCGCAGATCAGCCGCAGCGTCTCGACGTCGCCCCTGCGCGCCGCACACAGACACACACACACACACGCGTTAGCGGCGGCGCGAGTCGCGGGGGGGAGGGCGGGGACGACTCACTGCGCGAACGCCGTGTACATCTCGCCGTGCAGGGCCACAGCCGTCTTCTTCGGCTCGCGCAGCCGGATCATCGATTTGGTCATGTACATGAACACCAGCTTGCTGCGACGCACTCAGCTCGCGCCGCGATTCCGGCTCCGGCTCCGGTTCGGGGGAGGGGGAAGGGAAGCGCTTGCGTACTCTCGCCAGTCCATCGCGCGCTGTTTGGCGCGCACCCACTCGAGTTTGAAGCGCAGCGCGGGCGACAGGAGCAGCGACGGCCGCCTGCTGCCGGTGGGCATGACAAAGGTCTCTGTTTGCACGTGGTCAGCCGGCGCGGCGGCGGCGGTCGCGGCACGGGGGCAGGGAGCAGCGCACTCGGGAGCAGGCCCAGATCGGCGGGGAGTTCGCCCAGCTCCTGCGCGGCGATGCGGTGGCTCTGCTGCGGCCGCATCTTCGGCATCGCCAGCTGCGCCGAGCGGCCGCCTTTGCAGCGGGCATTGAGCACGCGGCGCGGGCGCAGGACTGGTCGGACGGCGGAGGCGGCGGCGGAGGCGGAGGCGGCGGCGGCGATACGGCGCAACATGGTGCGATGCAGTCGTGCGGGGGAAGGCGGGAGGCGGCTCTGCGACGGAACAACCCCAATCACGCGCGACGAGAAGCTAAGGGTGTCTTACACTGTCAGCGTCGTGGACGAAGCAAGGGGTAGGCGACGACACTGTCTATGTACGGGTGTCTTACATCGATATCTACCGTCAGCGTGCGTAGATAGAGTACCACCTACCCCGCACGCCCAGCGTGAGCAAGGATCGACACGTGGATCGACACGCGGATCGACATCGCACAGCACCAACAGCAGCGCGCCGAAGGCAATCGCTCCCACACCCACAGAAGCCGGGACGCGAGCGGTGAGTTCCTCTCCCCCAATCACGTCCACATCCTCACTCGCACAGGGACACACGCCTCGCTGCGACGATGGGACAGTCCCGTCGTTCGCTGGATAACTATCTATAATGGGCACCCTCCACTGCAGCGACTCCCGTGCCGCCGATCGCCCACCCGACTCCACGGTTCTCTCCATGTTGCACAGCAGCCGCGCTGGGAACGTGGTGGCGATCCGTCTGCCGCTCTGGCGCCCGCACGCCCGCGGCTTCGTCCCGCCGCCCACAGGAGCCCACCCGACGCTTCTTGATAGCGATTGCTCTGCTCGCTGCCCAAACCTCTCGCATGTCCTTACCCAACCCCACTCACGGACCTAGGACCGCACCGCCACTGCGCCCGGTGCTACGATAGGTGTTGCCTCTGGGGTACAAACGGGGGAGTGTGAACAGATAGGACGCGAAGGAGTGGAGTGGAATGTAGCTTTGTTTCTTCTTCTGAACGGGATGTTCTGTTCACGGCGATGTATGTATGTACATATCTCCAATCAAATCCACCACCTTCCTCTGGATACATCAAACAAAGCGTCAAGACCGGCTTCATTTTTTCTCGGGATAGGCCTGGGCGGCGGCCAAAGGGGAGCTTGTAACGTGCCGCCTTCGCGCGGAGCAGACAGTGTGTAGATATCTCGTCATGATCTAGCTAGGTCGCGCACAGGTACTTGATGACGAAACAAAAAAAAAATTGTAACCACGGCCTCCACATGAAAACGGGGGCGCCACCCACCCGTGGAAAGCGGGTCGCCAGGCGTGCTCCTGCCCGGTAGCTGTCCGGTGCTCGAACTGAGTCTCGTCATCGTGGGAGTGCTCACTACCCACCACTCGTCCCGCGAAAACCAAATCGTGAAACCCGAGCGGAAAACATCGCTGCCGACCGGATTTCACTAACAGCTCCACCATCTCTCCGATTGGCGGGATTTTTAGATGGTCTCGTTCGCCTTATCTATCTGGAGCTTGTGCGGGCGTGTAAGATTTTCTATCTGGGGTTGTGGTTTTTTCCCTTTTTGTTTATTAATACTCTCATGTAGCCTCTCTAGATTAAGGTGACGCACTTTTTATCTAGGTTTCCCGTCCGCTGTCTGCGTGTTAGCGGGACGTTGCAAGCTCTCCGCTGCCCTTCGCCCAGGCCTGTCCCACCAAGACGAAATGCCCACCCGTCCCCTATCCATCGTCGGCGGACGCCACGAAGAGAGGCGTGGGTAGGAACAGCGGCTCCTCCCCCGCACCCAGGTCTTCCTCGGCGCCCAGCTCCTCCGCCTCCGCCCTCCTCTCCTCTTCCCGCTCCCTACGCTTCCTGCGCTCCTACTCAGACACCTCGCTCCACGCGTCTTCTTCAGTCGGCACTAGCCGTCCCGCATCTGCAGTAGAGAACAAGCCCAATACCGCCTGGCTGGTGTTTCCCCTTCCGCTTTCCTCCAGCACCTCCGCCCACAGTGTCTTCTGCTGGCCCCTCCACTCGGTACACACCTTGAATGGCCCCTCGTCCGCTTCTGGCATCGGCGCCACCAGCACTGTGGGGTAGGCCGGCTCTTCTTCCAGTGGAGATCTCGATACTGCCCGCAAAGGCAGTGTCCCGTCTTGACCTGGTAGAACCGCGAGGCAAGCCTCTGGTGCTCCCAGCCACCCTACCATCTGGCCTCCGGCTGTTCAGCATCCTGTATTTCTTTTTGGAGGTCCGGCTGCCGTGCTGTCAAGATACTGGCATTCGCACGCCCGTCTGGCTCGGCAGGCAACGAAGCTCCTCGGTCTGCCTACTCTGTAGGTCTTTCGTCTGCTAGGCAGGTTCGGTTCGCCCTCTCGGGCAGCCGCTCGGGCTGCTCACTGGGGCAGGGCAAGTGCTTCCCGCTGTTTCAAGTGAAGTCTAAGGATGTCCCTCGGCACAGCCCCTCGGTCGGTCCTTCCCTACCGCGGTGGCTAGGGAGCATCTACCGGAATCGTGTAGCGCTTCAGCGCTTCTTGGGTACCGCTCCCGGGGGCTCTGGTCGTCCCGGCGCTGGTTCTCGTGCTCGCTCTATCGATTTGAGCGGTTTCGCGTCGATACTCGTGTCTCGGTGTCGTTCGCCGCAAGTGATTCCGGATCGCTTGTCGTGCTCGTGCTCGTGCTCTCGTTGGTCGAGCGATCTCGGATCGCTACTCGTGTCTTGCTCACGCCTTGCGTGGTATGTCGCGGTAGGCTTCCTCACGCCTGGCGTGGTATCTTTGGGTCTGTCGCGCTGTGGTCTTCCTCACGCCTGGCGTGGTATCTCGGGTTCGCTGAGCGGCTTTCTTCCGTCATGCCGTGCGTGGTGTCGCGGGTTCGTCGCAGGTGGTTCCGGTTCACTCGTCACGCTGCTGGATAACCAGGGGTCATCGGCATGAGTAATCCGAGATCCCGGCAAGGGTCTTCGTTCGCCGCTCACGGATGTGCGACAGCAGGGCCGGGTGTGTAGATAATACATTGCGTGGAGAAGGATCTCCAGACTAGCTACCGCGCTCCTCCTCCATACCCGCCCCCTCCCTACCGTCGATCACCATAGCCCGCCCACAAGTCTAACACAGTCCTTCCAACGCCCAATGACTCAATCGCTAGTTCCCGAGGAAAACACATGATGGCACTCGCGGGTCGAGTCAGTCACAACACTCCAACCTACGCAATGACGCAGAAGCACAATATAAGAGAAACAAGATATAGCAAGGACGCGCAATCGCAACATAAGAGAAACAATGTGGACAGTCGTTTCCGGGGACTCCCTTGTGCGCCGGGCACCAACAGATCTCGGTGGCGATGTCCGGCCTGGCCTTCTGTAGCACCGCGATGTGCATCCTCGCCTGGAGCGTGTACCGATGGCTGCGTGTGCATCGGTGAAGATCGTGGCCCGTTCCGGAATCGTCCGCCTTCTCGATGCGGTCTTCAGCGCCCTTACAAGAGCGGCGCACTCTGTGTCGTAGGTCTCCTGGTTGTAGCCCGTGTGAGTTTCGATGCCCACTCAGGATTGGCCGTTCTTCCAAACCACCGCATACCCCCGGCTCCATCGCCTAGTCGTGAGCCGTCCGTGAACGTGGTGGGCCCAAGCCGTGCCTTCTCTGCCTCGGCCTTGACTTCGGCCTCCTCCTTCTGTAGCTGCTCCGAGTCGAGGGTCTCCGGCTCCTCCAGCCGAACTGTGCTGTCCGTCCTTCCGGCGTAGGCGAGGGCGTTTGTGAGCCTCCACCCAATTGCCGTCGGGGCACCAGCGATTTCCCGAGCCTAGCTGCCCTGCGGTAGGCTGAGTAGCCAAAGCCCGAACCGCCGCTGCCTGTTCTCCAGCTTGCTGCTCTGACAGTGCGCCAAGGTTGGTTGTCCGGAAGCAGCCTGTCATCGTTCAAGCTTCTCGGTTGGCCAGAAGCTGTAACTCGTTTGCCTGGCCAATAGTTCTGATGTTGTGGTGGAGGCCAAAATCTCCTATTTCTCCAACGCCTGAATACTCACTCCCTTCGCGGGATATGGTAAGACGCTAGTGGATCATGAGATCTCCCTCGTTTGCCCGGCCGGACTGATATGGTGTCTATGGGATCCAGAAGCTCGTCCATCTGCTTCGCTACTGGACGTCATGAGCAAGCTGGTGGAAAGAACGGCGGCACACCTCATTGGAGATCACCTTGAGAGAAGCGGGGGGCTACATGAAGGGCAGTACGGATGCAGAAAGAGACGGGCTACGGTAGATGCGGTGGCAGTCCTTATGAATCAAACGCAGCAGGCATGGAAGAAGAAGTCACGATCAGGGAAATGTTCGCGGACGAGCGGTGCACTGGAGCAGTCCTGGACGTCTTGAGAACGACGAGGGTGGGGGCGAGGACGGGGCCACCAGACCCGGGGGGGGAGAGGGAGGAGGGAGATACACGGGCTCCTTAGTTACGCTCCTTTGCCTCTCTTGTTTGCGCGTTGTCGGCTCTCTTCTTGTCTTTGAGTCTCTCTCTTTCTTTCTCTCTTTTCTTCGGGACAGGCCGGGCGGGGGCAGGGGGAGTCGTCGCGAGCCGCTGGCGGACTGTTCGAGGGCGCAGCGGACGGCGAACGGGAAAGGACTGTATATAATATCGTCATGATCCAATAGGGTCGCACACGATCAATGAAACATCATCATCATCAGCATGGAAGAAGAAGAAGGTGGCGGGGACACTGCTGACGGATGTTCAGGCAGCCTTCAACAACACTAGCAAGAGGCTGCTGGCAGCGAGGCTTGAAACCCTGGGAGTGGAAGCAGACCTGGTCAGGTGGACGATCAGTTTCATGACAGGAAGGAGAGAGGCTAGTGCTTGACGGGAAGGAAGGGGAGGCACATGAAGTGCAAACGGGTATCCCCCAAGGCTCCCCAGCAGCTCCGATCCTCTTCATCACCTACCTGTCGGGAATTTTCGAAGAAGTTGAGGGAAGGTGTGTGTAACGGGCGTGGCTCTCTAACTCCAGATAGCGAACCGAGGATACGGACGAGGGCGTGGGGGCGTGGACGGATAAAGGCAAGACGTGGTGAGATGGATGGGAAGACTTGGACGGGCAAGGCAAGGACGTGGAATGGGCAAGGAAGGGACGTGGAACGGACGGGTGTGACAGGAACAGTTGCTAATGGTCAAGGCCGACTATGGCTGACGATAACAAGTTGCAACTTCAATCTATTACGCTTAGCACTACAGGCTATCTGCGCTCCTCCTCGCCATACCACCCCCGTGGGGCTCCCATCTTTCCCATGTTGCGTGAAGAAGAAACATGCAAGACAGACAACAGCGCACCCTTATATACCATGAGTGCGATCCTCCACATCCAGATCCTTCTTCACGCCACGCAACCAGAACCAGCAGAACCTTTCCTCGCCGTGCGGCCAGAACCCCAAAACCCAAGACCTCCTTGCGCCGCGCAATCAAACCCAAAGAACCGAAGCCTACTCCTGGCGCCGCGCAATCCAGAACGTTCCAGACTCTAGTCGAACCCGGAACCCAAAACCTTCCTTGCGCCATGCCATCCAGAACGTTCCAGACTCTAGTCGTTCGGGATTGGTGGTGCCGGCGGCGTACCGTTACAGTGTGAGGGAGTAAAAGCCCTATCCTTCGCGGACGACATATCCTGGTGGGCAGAAGGGGCAACGGACGAGGAGGTGGCCGGGAGACTGTCGAGGGCAGGGGAGGTGGCGGTTGAGTGGGCGGCCAGGAACAGAGTTGTCTTCGATCATGACAAGAGCGAGGCGATGCTCTTCTCGCGGAAGAGACGAGTACCGACAGCAATGATCAAAGTGGGAGAGAGAGAAATCGGGTTCAACAAGGAAGCAACGCGGTGGCTGGGGATCTGGTTGGACTCGTACCTCACACTAAGGGAGCACCAGAAGACGATGGCGAAGAAGGCGAGAAAGGCCATGACGGGGCTGCGGAGGCTCAAGGGTCAGATGGGCCTCACGTCGGCGAACTGCAGGAAAGTAATGATGGCTTGTGTGCAGGCGGTGGCGATGTATGGGAGTGAGCTGTGGTGGCGGGGAGACAAGAAGGGGAACTAGGAATGGTAGGGGTGGAGAAAGAGCTTCAGAAGATGGTGAGCCAACAAGCTAGCGCGATTACGGGGTGCTTCAGAACCACCAGCTTGGGGGCCCTTATGGCAGAAGCAAGCCTGAGACCGGCGGCAGCCCAACTGGAGAACAGGCAGAGACGGTTTGCAACTCGGCTGAAGTGAGGCAAAGAAAGTGGCGGGAGCGAACTCCAAGCTCGGAGAAAGGCTACGGGCGGCAGTGGGATACGCAGGCAGAGTGGAAAGGATCGAAATGCCAGCAAAACCCAGCGGGCTAGGGGCAGAAGTGATTGTGGAAGAGAGAGAGGCAGCCAAGGGAGTAGCAGAGCAGGAGAGAGAGGGTCTGACCATCTTTGTGGACGGATCGCGGGTGGAGTCGGGGGCGGTGGGGTACGCAGTTGCCTGGAAAAAGAAAGGAGAAGGGTGGGCGAGCATCAAGACCCACATGGGCTTCAACCAGGAGGCCTTCGACGCGGACTGCGCGGCACTGGAATGAGCGCTGGAGGTGGCGGCAAGAAGAAGGCAACCCCCGGAGAGGGTCACCATCTTCTCGGACGCGCAAGCAGCATTAGCAAGAATTGCATCGGACGAGCCAGGCCCAGGACAACAGTACGCCCTGAAAGCGAGAAAATGGGTGGCGCAGCTTAGAAAGACGAGACCGGGTGGCAGTATCGAACTGCGGTGGTGCCCTGCACACGAAGGGGTGGAAGGAAACGAGAGGGCAGACAAGGAGGCGAAGTTGGCAGCAGAAGAACCAGAAGGGCGGGGGTAGAGTGGTTGGGCCACACGGATCGCTATGGAAGAAGAGGCATGCCGCTCCCAAGGTCCATAGCTAACATTAGACAAGAGGTGGCGGAAAGGAAGTGGGCCGAGGCACGGAACTGGTCGGAGAAGCGGATAAAGAGGAGGAAGTACAAGATGCCGGAAAAGATGAGGCAACAGGGACTGGTGGCGCGAGCCCCCAAAAGGCTAGCAGAGCGGTTCCATCAGCTCAGGACGGGGCACTGCCGCACAGGGCAATACCTGGAGTGGACGAAGAACTCGGATACGGCGGCCTGCGGGTGGTGCCAGCACAAGACACAGACCCGGGAACACCTGCTCAAGCATTGCAGGAAGTGGAAGATGCAGCAGAAGACGCTGTGGGAAGAAGTTCGAAAGGCACCGGGAGAGGGCAAGGACCGCTTCACGGTCCGGGACCTGATGGCAGACGAGCGATGCACCAGAGCAGACCTAGACTTCCTACGCACCACGAAGGTGGAAAGCAGGGTGGACCGCGCGCAGTACCACCTAAGCCGGGTGAAGATGGAGAAGTAGCGCGGGAAGGAGCAGAGGAAATGGAGGCGGGCGGGCGGGCGGGCGGGCGTGAACTTTCTCTCCTATGTCCTTTCGAGTCTTTTGCTGTCTTTCGCTGTCTTTCCTTCTTCCTTTCTCTTCGAGTCTTTCGCTGTCTCTCCTTCTTTCGCTCTTCCTTTTCGCGTGGGATAGGCCGGGCGGGGGCAGGGGGAGTTGCCGCGAGCCGCTGGTGGACTGATCGAGGTCGCAGCGGACGGTGAACAGGATAGGACTGTATATAATATCGTCATGATCCAATAGGGTCGCACACGATTAATGAGTCATCATCATCATCCAGAAGCTCGTCGAGTCATACAAAGCTCTGGTGTTGAATTTGATGAAACCCTTGAGACCCCTGGGTCCGGTAATTGCCCACAGTCGCGGACATCATAAGCGGAATGGAGGCATGCCCGCTCGCCGGAGACCGGGCCCGGGACTAAAAGTTCGGGGTTGTGCCACGCATTTTTATTCTAGGTCTGGGAGTGGAGGGAGGCAGTGGTGAGGGAGCGGGGTCTAGCGAGGTGGGGCATGGGGCAGTACTAGCGGCGAGAGAGCTGCAGAGAGAGCCGAGGGAGCAATGCCCATGACGGAGTACTGATGTATCTTCCTCCCTCTCGAGGACGTGTGTGGTCGCCAAATCAGCGTCATCACTGGCGGAGCTCGCCACGTCGCCGGAAGCAATCGGATCTTCCCGCCTTTCGGTGGGGAAGACGAATCCAACAGCCCACAGGGGAGCAGCACGAAAGCCCGCGAGAATGAGGTCTGCAAGGGCCATTGACCTCAGGTGGGGAGGGTGAGCAGCTGCAGATCGCTGGCGACAGACGATGGACTACATTCGTTCCACACACGAGCGTGGCAGCGGGGGGACTGCAGCAGAATAGCACTGAAGGCATGAGAGTGGAATAGAGGAGGAAGGAAGAGAAGAGGAAGAAGAAGGAGAGAAGGAAGAGGAGTGTTCGAGCGCGAGGGGGGGTTTATACTCTTGGCAACCTGCAAATCGATGGATTCGGACTGCGGTTAACGGGATGGATGGACGGGTGGGAAGATCGAGAGGGGGGCGGCATCCGGTGGGCTCCTTTGGGTGGCGGGATGAAGCTGCGGACAGGCGGCAGAGCGGCAGACGATCGCCGCCACGTTCTCAGCCACCCTCCTCGGATTCCGATGCCTACCCAGATATTAGTCGGGAAATATCGGTGAAAATGCGGGCTGAATCAAAGGAAAGAGGTACGGGATGCCGAAGCATCAGCCCACGAACAAAATGGCGGCTGGATGCTCGAAGCGACTGGCCGGTCAGTTCCACCTGCTAAGGTTCGGCCACTGCAGCACCGGGCAATTCCTCAGATGGGCGGGGGGCCGGGCCGCCGCCGGGTGCTGGTGGTGCTGGCAGGGCGAAGTCGGGGGGGGGGCACTTGCTCAAGGACTGCAGGCGCTGGAGGCCGCGGTAGGAGATTTTGTGGGCGAAGGTGTGGAGAGAGACGGGATGGGGAATGGCCGCTTCAAGATTCGGGAGCTATTCGCGGATGAGCGGTGCACCCAGCCGGTCCTGGATTTCCTGCGCGTCGTGGGAGTGGGGCGCGGGGTGGGTACGCGAGGGGTAATGGTAGCGGCGCAGGGTCAAAACCCGGGCGAGGGAGGAGAGGGTGGAGCCGGGAAGACAAGTGCTGTCGAACGGCAAGCGGCCCCAGCATTCGTTGCTGCTCCACAGTGTGGTGCGGCTGCTGTCGAGTCCGTATGCATGGGCAAGGGTCGCAGCAGGCAGTGACTGCGGCTTTGTATTTGGTTGAATCGCTAGTTACGCATGTCCTATTTGGATCACGGAAATATACACACCACTCCGGTTCCCGTCCACGCATGCCCAGCCCCGACCCCAATCGGTTCGCAGGCAGCTTGCTATGGCGCCCACAAATGTCCAACAAAACAGGTCCTAGCACCTTTTGGGGCCCCGGCAGGATACCAGTTGAGCGGGCCGCCGGTGGGTATTCATACTCATTTGCCGAACAAAATATGTAAACAAAAACAGCAGCAGCAGCCACACCGTCTGGGAAGCAGCAGCGGATGCTGGGGCAGAGCATCGGCGCCCCAACTCCGTCTCTTTATCCCGCCCTCGCGCGGGGACACACACCGCCCCGTGGCAGAGAGCCGTATAGGGAGAGATAGTCCCGCCGGTCGCTGGTCGCTGGGTGAGACACGTGCTGTCCGACAGCGTTCGTCGTCCACCTGGTGTCGCGCAGCAGCTGCAACATCGGGGAGGGTGGCCAGTAACGTGCCAACAATCGGCTGCCGCAATGCCGGTGTGCCGCCTGCAGCTTCATCCCGTCACCCAAAGGAGCACACCCGATGCCTCCCTCTCGATCTTTCCCGTCCATCCATCCCGTCAATTGCAGTCCGAATCCATCGAATTGCAGGTTGCCAAGAGTATAAACCCCCCTCCCGCGCTCGAACAGTCTTCTTCGTTCTCTTCCTCCTCTACTGTAGTCCATCGGTGGCGATCGCTGCTGCTGGCCCTCCCCAACTTCTTCTCCTCGGCAACCTCATTTCCCCGGCCATTCGTGCTTGTCCTATGGCTGTGGAATCCATCAGCTTTCCCACCCAAAGGCGCGGACATCCGATAGCGATTGCTCCCATTGCTCTCTACGCAAACCTCGCCGCTAGGGCTGCCCCTTGAGCCCGCTCCCTGCCTCCCGGACATAGAGTACCACTAGTTGCTACGGGTGCACACTGTGCGACCGCACCGCCCGCAGGCCCGGTGTGGTCGGGGGAGCGGCGGGACTGCAGATGTCGGTCAACCAGGGGGCGCGAGCAGTAACGGTCTGTTTTCAGACAACGAGTCTGGGGACGATGGCAGTGGAAGCGGGCCTGACACCGGCAGCCCAGCTGGAGAACAGGCAGAGAAGATTTAGCACGTGGCTGCTCAGCCTCCCGCAGGGAAGCGAGGCGTGGAAGCTGGTGGGGGCCCGTCAACGATTGGAAAGAGGCTGCAGACGGCGGAAGGGTGCGCAGGCAGGACGGAAAAGATCACCTTACCACCAGTCCCAGAGAATCCGGATGCGACTGGGAAGAACAGGAGGAGGCGGGGAAGAGGCAGAGAGAGAGAGTGGGACGAATCGATACAAGTTAGGAAATGGATAGCGAAGCTGAAAGCAGCAAGGCCGGATATCTGTATCGAGATTAGGTAGTGCTCCGCTCGTAGCGGGGTGATGGGTAATGAGAAGGCAGACAAATGGGCAAGGCTGGCAGCAGAGGAGCCGGACACGCGGGGTGTTGAGTGGCTAGGCCACGGAGGTCGATATGGTGGGCGGCGAATGCCCCTCCCCAGGTCTCTGGCCAACATCAGGCGCGAGATGTCGGAGAAGAGGTGGGAAGAAGGGGGGCGATGGTCACAGGAAAGCGTCAACGGGAAGAAGTGTGCAATGCCGAAAACCCACGGCCGAACGGACTGGTGGCCCGGGGGTCAAAGAGGCTGGCGTGACGAATCTACGAGCTCAAGACAGGTCACTGTCGCACTAGGCAGTATTTGAAATAGACGAGGAACGTGGATTCGGCGACGTGCGGGTGGCGTCAATACAAGACACAGACGAGAGAACACCTGTTCAAGAATTGCAGGGAGTGGAAGCCGCAGCAGAAGACCCTGTGGGCGGAGGTGCGGGGGGGAGACGGGAAGAGGGAAGAACCGGTTCACGATCCGGGACCTGTTCGCGGACGAAAGGTGCACCCGGGCAATTCTGGGTATCTTACGCACCACGAAGGTGGGGAGCAGATTGAGATCTGGTGGTGCCCGGCGCACAAGGGCATAGCCGGCAACGAGGAAGCAGACAAGTGGGCGAAGATTGGGGCAGAGAAGCCTGGCTCCCGCGGGGTGGAACACCTCGTGCCACTCCCGCGCTCCCTCGCAAACCTCAAGCGGGAAATCTCCGAGAAGAAGTGGGCGGAAGCGCGCCAGTGGGCTGGAAATCGCACCACCAAGGCGAAGTACCGGCTACCAGGAAGTCAGAGGCCGGACGGTACAGCAGCGGGCAGCACCAAGAGGCTCGCCTCAAGGTTTTACCAGCTCAAGACGGGGCATTGCCTGACCGGGCAGTACCTCAACTGGACGAAGAACCGATCCACCCCGCAATGCTGGTGGTGCCGATACCGAACGCAGACCCGGGACCACCTCTTTAAGGAGTGCCCCAAGTGGAAGCCGCAGCAGAAGATCCTGTGGGCGGAGGCAAAGAAGGAGACCGGGAAGTGGAAGGACCGGTGGAAGTTGCGGGACCTCGTGGCGGACGGGAGGTGCAGCCGGGCGGTGCTCGATTTCCTCTCCACTACGGATGTGGGAAGGCGGGTGCCGACCGATGAGGATGACGCCGTGAGTGCGGTGTCGGAGCTGGAGGTGCGGGAGTGGCTGGAGGAGCAGGAGTGGCTGGAGGAGCAGGCAGTGAGGACGGGAGAGCCGGGTGGGGAGGAACCACCGTTGTTCCTGCCCACTCCGGACCTCATGGCGCCCGCAGGAGAAGAGTAGGGGACGGGCGCGCTCTTTCTTTTGTTCTTTATTTGGTTCACTCGTCGGTCTCCTTTGTTCTTCCCTTGGTGCGGAGTCATTCTTCTGGGAAAGGCCTGGGCGGAGGGCAACGGGGTGCTTGCAACGAGCCGCCACTGCGCGGACAGCGGACAGGAAACGGACTGTACATAATCTCGCCATGATCTCCATAGGTCGCACGCGAGTAATGAATAAACAAAAAAAAAAAGAAGGTGAGGGAGCAGGGTGGGCCCGATGGTGGTGCTACCGAACCCGGGAGAGGGCGTTGGCGGGGGGGGGAGCGAAGGAGCGGGGTATGGAAGCGGGCGAGAACCGGAAGGAGAAGGGCGAAGAATGAGGGGGAGAAGGTGGCGGGGATGAGGGGACCGCTTCGGTTTTCTCTCTTCTCTTTACCTCTTCTCTACTCAGGTCTTTCCTATACTGGTTCCTTCCTTCCTTCTTTCTTTGGACTTCATAAAAATGTAGGGAACGGCCCGGGGGAGCTGCCACGGGCTGTCGGCGGGCTGCGCGAGGTCGCGACAGATGGCGAATGGGAAAGGACTGTATAAAAAAACCGCCATGATCCAATAGACGTCGCACGCGATTAATGAATCACCATCACCACCAACCCAGGCCTGGTGTTATGATAGGTGTTGACCTCTGGGGTATAAACGGGGAAATGTGACGAGATGGGACGCGAAGGAGTGGAGTAGAATGAAGCTTTGTTTCTTCTTTTTCTAGACCTTCAGAATCGCACAATAAACGAATTCAAACTCCGCGGAGATGGTGAGGGCGGCCTTTTCGCGCATTGCGGCGGGGGGGACGGGAGTGCCGGTAGGGCCTGCCACCGCCATCATAAACGCCAGCATTCGGCGAGCGGGCATGCCTCCTCTACATGAAAGCGGGCACGCTACCCGCCCGTCGGCTGGCGTGCTCATGCTCGAACAACGGCATCTAAGAAAATGTGAGCGGCTTAGCCACCTGTGAGAGCCTCTGGAGTAGGCTGGCACCACCTCTCTGGCTCGGGCGATGTCTGGTTCTCAAGCGGCGACCAGGGACGCCGTCAGAAACCGACTTTGACATCAATTCTGGTCGAACAACGGCCTCTACCATGAAGCGCCAGTATTGTCCACCAACAGGAGTGCTTGGAGCAGGTCGGCACGTGTGCTCTCGCTAGATAGCAGACTGGCGCTCGAAAGGCGTCGGTCTGAGTCTTGTCTTCACGACTTGCTCACAAGTTATCACTCGACATGGGAAAACAAAATCGTGAAACCCGAGCAGGGGGATCTCTACCGGCACGACTGACAGGAATCCCCCATCGTTGTTCTGGACCATTGGAGATGGCTATTGTGTTCTATTACATGAGAGATGGAGTACGCATGTGAGTTAATTGAGTACGAGAGCGAGCAGGCATGTATATAAGGAGGGCTTCCTTCTGCGTGTTGCTTGTTATCCTTCCTCTCTCATGCAACCTCTTGTTTATCTTGTTCATCCTACGAACCAATATCTTCCTCCATCTCCATCTACGGCGCTCGCTCGTTTAGCGTTCGCCCGCTTGTGTACCCACGGTCGAACTCATCCGAGTGCCTTGGGCTTCTGCCGCCGCCACCGGCCGTTACACAGCTAGTTCCTCGCGCGACGGCCAGCCTTCCCGTCCTCAGGGGTCTCAACAGTCCAGTTGGGCCAGTCCTAGCCTCTGCCTAGACTGATCTGCCTGAAGCCACGCTAGCCTGCGGTCCACGGGCCCACGGGCTTTTTTGGAGCCGGTGATGGTGATGATGATCCATTGATCGCATGCGACCCTATTGGATCATGGCGATATTATATACAGTCCTTTCCTGTTCACCGTCCACCGCGACCTCGCGCAGTCCGCCGGCGGCCCGTGGCAACTCCCTCCGCCCCCGCCTGGCCGTCCCCGAGAAAGAGCTAAACGAGTGACCGTGAAGGAATTAGCCGAAAAACAGAAAAAGCGCTAACAAACGACAGTGTGAGCGGACCAATGAAAGCCTCCACAATCCCCTGATTCCTTTCACCCTTCGCCTTTCCTCCCCCAGCTTCTCGACCTCTTCCACGCTTTCCTCTTCTCTGTCCTTATCGTTCGTCGGTGCCGCCCCCGTCCTCGGGCCCACCCTGCTCCCCACCTTCGTGGTACGCAAAAAGGTCAAATTGCGCTGGTGCAACGCTCGTCTGCAAGCAGGCCCCGGATCGTGAAGCGGTTTCTTCCCTTCCCCGTCTCCTTTCGTAGATCCGTCCAGGGGACCTTCTGCTGCTGTTTCCAATGCTTACATTCCTTAAACAGGCGATTCCGTGTCTGTCTCCTGCACCGGCACCACCCACATGCCGCCGTGTTCGTGTTCTTCGTCCATTCTAGGTATTGGCCTGTGCGGCAGTGCCCCGCCCTGAGTTGGTGGAATCGCTCTGCCAGCCTTTTCGGGCCTCGTGCTACTGCTGCGTTTTGCCTCAGCCTTTCCGGCATCTTGTACTTCTCCCTCTTGATCCTCTTCTCCGACCAGTTCCACGCCTCGACCCACTTTTTCTCGGCGACTTTGCGTCAGATATTGGCTATGGATCTAGGGAGCGGCATCCGTCTTATTCCGTATCGATCGGTATAGCCCAGCCACTTGACTCCCCGCGCCTCTGGTTCTTCTGCCGCTAATTTCTCCGCAATGTCCGTTTTCTCATACCCTTCCACCCCTTCCTGCGCGGCACCACCGTAGTTCGATGCTGATGTCTGGTCTTGCCATTCTCAGCTGTGCAATCCACCTCCTTGCTTTTAATTTTTGGAGCCGGCCCGGTCTGGACTGGGTCGGTGGGCTGCGCAAGCGAGGGGGATCTCACGATCCACTAGCGTCTTACCACTTACCATATCTTGGGCTTTTTTTTTATTCATTACTCGCATGCGACCTATCGAGATCATGGCGAGATTATGTGCAGTCCGTTTCCTGTCCGCTGTCCGCGCAGTGGCGGCTCGCTGCAAGCACCCCTTTTTGCCCTCCGCCCCGGCCCTATCCCAAGAAGAGAAGATGCGTTGCACCAAGGAAATAACAAAGGAAAGAAGTAGGCCCCCCTCCCAAGCCTCTCCCGCAGACCGCCATGAAGTCGGGACCATATCTTGGGAGCGGAGTGGGTTTCCAGGTTTTGATTACTGAGAGCTTTCGGCAGAAAATTGTATACGCCCGGGAAAGCAGCGAGAAGATAAGGCCTAAGCTCCCCTCCGCCCTCCGCCCAGGCTGAGGGCCTTTGTATATGGACAGAATGAACTGACTACGAGTAGATATCTTTAATCGAATCAATCGAATCAACCATCTTCATCTCTGCGGATCCCTATATTCCAACATTGATCTCGTTCCGTTGTCCGCCTCACCACAAGTGCTTGGCCAGATGATACATATCACCAATCGAGGACGGGACATTACATCAGAGGATGGGACATTACATCACAGGTCAATACCCCCAGTGGGAGAAGAACCGCAGCACCGTGGAATGCGGGTGGTACCACCACAAGTGCATACATACACGAGAGTATTGTTCAAGAACTGCCCGCGTTGGAAACCACAACAGAAGACCCTGTGGATGGAGGTGTGTAAAGCTTCCGAAAGCGAAAAACCGCTTCAAGGCCCAAGACCTATTCGCAGATATGTATCAGATGGAGAATACAGTAGGTTTGGGGAGAAAACTTATCCTTTCTTCATCACTTTTTCCCTTCCTCGCCCCGGCTTCTCTACTGATCGTGATAGACCGGTGGGATGTGTGAATGGCGTACAGCCCAAAGAAGCCCACCAGATACCGCCTCATTCTCGATATTACCCGTCTATCCATCCCGTAATTGCATCCGAATCAATCGACTTGCAGGTTGCCATGCATCCCGTAATTGCAATCCGAATCTATCGACTTGCAGGTTGCCAAGAGTATAAACCCCCCCCCCCCCCCCCCCCCCCCCTCGCGCTCGAACTGTTGAACACTCCTCTTTCTTCTCTTCCTCTCATCCCTCCTCCTTCACCTTCTCTTCCTCTCCTCCCTCCTCCTGTATCCACCCTCTTGCCGCCTTCATCTCTATTCTGCAGCCCCCCCCGCTGCCACCGCTCATGCATGAAGCCAACGTAGTCCATATTCCGTTCGCAGCAATATACAACTACCACCCTCTTCAACTTCTACTATGGTGGCGTTTTTGTTTATCCATTACTCGCCCGTGACCTAGATCATGACGAGGTACACACTATCCAGGTTTCTCGTCCGAAGTCCGTGCAATGGCAGGACATTGCAAGCTGCCCTCTGCCCCTCTGCCCAGGCCTGTCCCAAGAAAGCGATAGCGCACCAAGGAAACTGTAGCGGAGCAAACTAGAAGAAAGACAGAAGGGGAAAAAAATCAAAGGAAACTATTCCGACACCTCGCTCCCCGCGTCTTCCTCCACCGGGTCAGCCTTCCTACATCCGCAGTGGGAAGGCTACCAATGAAGACGCTTGACGATGCCAATTTGGCGAGCGCACATACAATTCCCGAGAAAAAGGCAAGCGGCGCCAACACCCCCGTCGTGCGCGTTGCCCTCTGCTCTCTCTCTGCTCTCTCTCGCCACTGCTGCTGCCCCATGCCCCAACTCGCTTGACGCCGCTCCCTCGCCACTGTCTCCCTCCACTCCCAGACCCAGAATTCAAATGCAGGGCGCAAGCCCGAACTGTGCGGCCGTATTGATCCATGCTGTGGCAAGCAGTGGTAGGTGTCACTCGAGCGACGGGTGCGACAGCTCCCCGTTGACTCCGCTGGAGCGGGCCCGGGCCGTCCGACAGCACTGATCGCCCACCCACCCAGCGCACCCAGATCCGCAGTTCAACCAAAGTCGCACAGCGACTGCTCACTCCGAGGGGGGTGGCTGGTGACGTACCGGCGATCGGCTGGTGCAATGGCCCGATGTGCCACTCTGCCGCCTGCAGCTTTACCCTTCCCTGGCCTCGCCACCTCGATCGTTCCGTTCATCCATTCCGTCAATTTCAGGCCTAATCCATCGACTCGCAGATTGCCAGGAGTATAAACCCGAACATTCCTCTTCCTTCTCTTCCTCTTTTCTTTCTCTCTTCCTTCCTCCTCTACTTTTCTCCGCTGCCGCTCGTACTTGAATCCAACCTAGTCCAGCGTCCGTCAGCGGTGGTTAGCTGCTGCCCACCCTTTCCAACAGCTACCCCGAGAGGCCAATGGATCCTCACCAATCATACTCTCTCAGCCGCTTGTGCTTGCCCTGCGAACTGCGGGGCTTCCCGTCCCCATCCGAAGATGTGAAAATCCGGTAGCGATTGCTCCCGCGGCTCTCTCTCTGCAACTCTCTCGCTGTTGGTGCTGCCTCGTGCTCCACCGCGCTCCCGTACCACCACCCCCTTCTGCTCCCGGACCTAGAGCATCACTGTGCGACCGCGCCAGGTGTTACAATGGGTATTGACCATGTATGGTGGGCGAATGGGCAAATGGGTGACAATAGAACGCGAGAGGAGAGATTTTTTTTTGTTTAATCATTGCTCGCATGCGACCTATCTAGATCATGGCGAGATTATGTACAGTCAGTTTCCTGTCCACTGTCCGCGCGGTGGCGGCACGTTGCAAGCTCCCCTTTGCCCTCCGCCCATGCCTAGGGCCCGAAGAAGTGGTACGTACCAAGGAAGCCACAATGGAAAGTAAGAACAAAGGAAATCAACTCCCCCACTAGTCCCCGTCCGCGGATGCCATGGAGGGGGGCGTGGGGAGGAACAGTGGCAGCGCCTCCGCCTCTCTCTTCTCTTCCCGCTCCTGGCACTCCCGGAGCTCCCATTCCGACGCCTCGCTCCCTGCGCCTTCCTCAGCCGGCACTCTCCTTCCCACATCCGTCGTGGAGAGGAAGTCTAGAACCGCCTGGCCGCACCTCCCGTCGGCCAAGAGGTCCCTGGTCTTCCACCGACTCTTCCATCTCCTTGTCTCCTTCCACACCTCCGCCCACAGGATTTTGAGGTCCGGCCTCCAGCCCACTGACGCGCCTCGTCTCACTTCTTCTCGGAGATCTCCCGCTTGATGTATGCGAGCGATCGTGGGAGAGGTATCGCGCGTGCCTCGTTCCGGTCCACTCCACCCCGCGGGCGACTGGCTCCTCCGCCGCAATCTTTTCCCACTCGTCGGTCCTTTCGTTGCCGGCGACTCCCTTGTGAGCTGGGCACCACCGGGTCTCGATGATGATACCCGGCCTAGCTCGTCGCAATGAAGCGGTGTGCTTCCTGGCCTGGGGCGCGTACTGCTGGCCAGGGCCAGGCTCCTCCGAGGCCATCCGTCTGATGGCTGCTTGGGCGCCCGTAAAGACCGTGGCTCCGGCGTTGTCTACCTTCGTGACGCTGATTCCAGCGCCCTTGCGAGAGCGGCGCACTCTGCACCGTATGCCTCCTGGTTGTAGCCCATGTGGTTTTTGATGCCCACCCAGGGTTGGCCGTTCTTCAAAACCACAGCGTACCCGGCAGCCCCACCGTCCAGCCTCGACCCGTCCGTGAACATGGTGTGTCCGGGATGGGCCTTCTCTGTCTCGACCTTGACCTCGGCCTCCTCCTCTTATAGCAACACCGCGTCGAGGGTTTCGGGCTTCTCTAGCAGAACTGTACTCTCTGTCTTTCCGGCATAGGCGAGTGCGTTCGTGAGCCGCCTCCCAATCGCTGTCGGGGCCCCAACGATCTCCCGCGCTTGGTTTCCCTGCGGCAGACAAAGTAGCCGTAGTCCGAACCGCGGCTGCCACGTGAGAGGAGAGAGGAGTGGAGCGACTAAGTGTTGCTGTTAGTTACGCCCCGGAACACCTATAAGCGGTAGAGTAGAAAGCTATGATGCTTATTTTCTTCGTCAGATAGAGAGATGGATGACCATAACGGCGTCTCGATAGAACGTTACAATAAAGTTTTGCACATGACCCCCACACTTCTGTGCATGATCTTCGCCAGGGGACGGAAGATCCCTGTATTCCAACACCCTGGGACCCATAGATAGGAGTGTGCGTTTGGCTTTTTTTCTTTTTCTTCTTTTTTGTTTATGTAATCATTATTCGCAGAAGATATGTGCAGTCCGTTTCCTATCCCCAGTCCGCGCACCGGCTCTTTGCGATCTCCTCTTTGCCCTCCACCAGGGGACCCGATAGCCCGGCCGACCGGCGGGCGCACTAGCGGTTAAGACCCAGCTCACAAGGGAGTCACTGGCAACGAGAAGGCCGATGAGTGGGCAATGATTGCAGCAGGGCAGCCGAACACCCACGGGGTGGAGTGGCTAAGCTCCTCAGGCCGGACGGGAGTGCGGGTGGCACCTCTTCCACGATCCCTTGCCAGCCTGAAGCGGGAAACCTCGGAGAAGAAGTGGGCGGAGGCTCGTCAGTGGGCCGGAGGTCGGACCTCGAAGACGAAGTACCGCATGCCGAAGAGCCAGAAACCCGATAGCGCGGTGGCCGACAGCACCAAGAGGCTCGCCTCGAGGTACTACCAGCTGAAGACAGGACACGCCCGCACAGGACAATACTTGCACTGGGCTAAGGTCCGCCCCGATGCCCAGTGCTGGTGGTGCAAGTGCCCCTCGCAAACGAGAGACCACCTCTTCAAGGTGTGTCCGGAATGGAAGACGCAGCAGAAGACTCTGTAGGCGGAGGTGCTGAAAGAGACCAAGAGGCGGAAGAGCGGGTGGACGGTCCGGGACCGGCTGGCCGATGAGAGATGTGGGCAGGCAGTGCTGGACTTTCTCTCCTCTACGGACGTGGGGAGACTGGTGCCGCCGCTGAAAAAGAAAGACGACGCCGGAAGTGAGGTGTCTGAGTGGGAGCTCCGGGAGCGTCGGGATCGGCAAGAGGAATGGGAGGGAGAGGCGGAGGCGCTGGGTGCCGTGGACGATATGGGCGATGGGGAGGAACTTCCGCTGTTCCTTCCCACCCCTCCATTCATGGCATCGGCAGGCGAGGAGTAGGGGACGGATCGCGCGTTTCTTCTCTCCTTTGTCAATTTCTTTGGACGCGTCTACTTTCTCTGGGGACAGGCCGGGCGGAGGGCAAAGGGGAGCTTGCAACGAGTCGCCACCGCGCGGACTGCGGACAGGAAAGCCGGGCAAAATGTACGCCGCCATGATCTAAATAGGTCGAATGCGAGTATGATTAAATAAAAAAAAAACTAGCGGTTAAGAAAACATATCGTCAAGCGGCACATTGCAAGCTCCCATTTGCCCTCCTCACAGGCCTGTCCCGAAAGAAAGTAGATGCGCGCTGAATAGAAACACAAAGGAAATAACAAAGGAAAGGTGGCCCAACTCCTAATCCTCTTCCGCCGATGCCATGAACGAGGGGGTGAGTAGGAACAGTGGGGGTTCCGCCCCACCGCCCAGCTCGCCCTCGGCACCCAGCTCCTCCGCCTCTGCCCCCTGCTCCTCTTCCCGCTCCCGGCGCTCCCCAAGTCCCACTCTGACACCTCACTTCTGGTGTCGCTCTCTTCCAGAGGTGGCACTAGCCTTCCCACGTCCGTAGACGAGAGGAAGCCCAGCACCGCCTGCCCACATCTCCCATCGGCAGCGGAGTCAACGGGTGGTGTCGCACCCGTCGCTCGAGTGACACTTACCACTCCTACTAGGGGTCTCAGCACTCCGGCCGGGCTAGGGCTCGCCTTGTCCTGGACTTGTCTGTGTGAATCAGTCCGCGCTGGTCCACGGGCTTTTTTGGAGTAGGCTAGCAGTACGAGCAGAGGGAGATCTTATGACCACTAGCGTCTTACCGTATCTTGGGTGGGGAGTGGGTTTCTGGGAGCTTTCGGCCCCACCACAAAAGACGGAAAATCGTATATGTACACCCGAGAAAGCACCGAGAAGATAAGGCCTAAGCCCCTTCGCCCTCCGCCCAGGCTGAGGCCCTTTGTGTATGGACGAAATGAACTGCCTAAGACCACGTATCACCAACCGGATTATCAAATCGACCACCGTCTCTACGGGTCCGTATATCCCAACACAGATCTCATTCCGGTGTCCACCTCAGCGCGCTGCAGGCGGCTGACTTGCGGTTTCCAGGGGCGACGCTTGACGGTATTTTTTCTTACGGCTATTCAACACGATACCCCCCAAATTGTGCGAATAATATTTCGTGATCCTCCTGAGCCCGGCTCGTGCACGCGACCTCCACACATAGGCCTTGGACGGCACATTATCAATGGATCGTGATGGCACAACAGCAGTCGCACAAGGCGGCGTGGTGCAGTGATCTGGGACGGCGCAAGCGCTACGCTCGTACTTCGTGATTATCTCAAGGTTGAGGACATAAGACTGAAGTCCACAAAGCCTAGTAGTCACTCACTACATTACTCCAACAAAGGAGTGTTGTTCGGGATGGTAACCTCGATGCATCCAATCTTTGCTTTCTTCCGTGCTCGTATTCGGAAGATGCATTCCTCCACCGAACAGACGACTAAGTTGACCGAGTTTCCCGACTTCTTATTCCGGATGCCGAAATCTTCTCGTGCAGACCACTCGGTCATCGCCGCTTTGAATCAATGGATGTTGCAAACTGATCACGAAGCCGATTGCTGCATCGCTTGGCTCATCTCCGTTTGCGCTCATTGGGGGTGGAAGGGTGGTTGGTTGCGGCGCAGGGTGAAGCAGGGTGGAGCAGGACGCTTGGATGGGGTGGGCGACAGAGACGGGGGGTGATGCACGACAGAGGGTGGGGGGTCGATCTTGCTGTAAGGAGGTTTCACCAGGTGCGTGGTGTGTAGTGGGTATTTTGAAGTGTGCTCACGCATGCACTAGACTTGGGAGGATCATGAAATATTATTCGCCTAAAATGGGGGTATGTACAGGTGTTTCGAGCATTGGCAGTGGCACCAGATAAGTAAGTTGCGCTCTCTCATGAACGGTCTTTCCTTCCATGATCTTGAGTTCTCTAATATTCTCCTCGGTGGTTTAGATTCATGTGGGGTCGAGGCGAAGTTAAAGTTGTACATGCGGCAATTTTCACCGCATTCGGATGTGACTTTTACAGGCTTGTGAAAGGACTCACGATTATGTCAATTTACTCTGATGCCAGTTTCTGTATAGTCCAAAGGGGGTAGAAAAAAACGTTGTTTTCCACTGGACGCATATTACTATGATATCAGGACATGCAATACATGCATTTTGATTATTGATACTACCCAAGTCACTAACATTTGGTCTAGGATATGTATGTAGCACGACCACATTTTTATCCCCCCGCCCCGGACTATACAGTTGGCAGTGATAAACTCAGATATGGTGGGCGGTGAAGTTGCACCGCAAAACCCCTATTTCGGAATGCTCTACATCAAAACGCTGAAGCGAAGTAAAAAATTTGAACTGCGGAAAAATTCACGCACCTAACAACGGCTGGAGCGAAACAAAAGTTATCACCGATCAGCAGATCTGAAAACATAAAACTTTTCTTCACCACCAGCGCCACTCAGCCATTCCCCAACC
>Ga0307516_10001260_pt1 | contig 35245 bp, 23 predicted proteins | sample 19_EM_MG_FD_203310 | JGI IMG/M metagenome (GOLD analysis project Ga0307516, IMG submission 203310) | Populus trichocarpa ectomycorrhiza microbial communities from riparian zone in the Pacific Northwest, United States - 19_EM | ecosystem: Host-associated > Plants > Roots > Unclassified | place...
CCTTCGCGAACCCGCAAACCAAGAGCGGCACGGGGCCTCAAACCGGCACGTTCTCCGCCGCGCAGGCGCGCTATGTGCGCGTCACGGTCACGGCCTCGAACCCGGCCAGCTTTGCCAGTCTCTCCGAAGTATCCATCATGGGGTACTGAGCGTCTCGGCCTACCCCGCCCGTCCGTCAGCGGCAGATAGCCTTCACGCGGTCGGCGAACGGCGAGCTTGGGTTCTTGGCGAGGAAGCTTGCCGCTTCTTGCTGCGCCTGCTCGCGCTGCCCGGCCTGACAGAGCGCTGTCATGTGCGCGACCTGCCGTACCGACGTCAGCTTGCCGCTGGGGAACCGCGCCGCATCTTCGTCCAACAGCCGGAGCGCGCGCTTCGCGTCACCAGCTTGGAGTGCGGCTTGAGCAGCCTTTACGAGCTTGACCTCTTCGTCGATGGTCGGCTCGCTCGCGCTCGTGAGCGGAGCCGCGAGTTGCCGCTCGGGTTTGGCACGCGGCGGCGACGGCGGCGGCTGGTTCGAGGTCGCTGCGCCAGGCTCCGCGCGCGGCGCGGGCGCCGGCTCGGTCGAGAATGTTGGCGCCACTTCGCGCTCTCCAGGCGTGGGCGGTGCCGGCTCAATCAGCCCAGGAGCTGCCGCGTCTTTTCGCAGCTGATAGGCGACGCCCGCTCCTGCTCCGAGCACGACGAGCGCCAGCCCCGCCTTGCCGGCTAGCGAGCTCCACACTTGGTGCGCCCAGCCGGTCCGGGGCACGGCCGGCGAGGTCGGTTGAATGTCGAAGCGCGGCAGATCGCCGCGCAGCGCACGCTCGCGAATCGCTTCGCCGAGGCGCGCTTTCTCGTCCACCCTCAAGGACTCGGCTGCCTTGTAACGTTCGAGGATCAAGCGGGCTTGGCTGCTCGGTGGCTTCATGTCGCTTCTGGCCCGTCCGCTGCGCGCTCGGCGAGCAGCAATTCGAAACGCTTGCGTGCCTGACGCAAGCGCCCATAAACCGTGTTGAGGTTCACATCCAGCGCCGCGGCTATCTCGGGCGCAGTCAAGCCTTCGATGTCCGCCAAACAGAAGACCAGTCGCTGCGGCTCCTCCAAACCCTCCAAGAACGTGCTCACCAATTGCTCGGCCTCGCGGCGCGCGACGAGCTCTTCGGGGTCGCTGGGTGAGCCGACGAGCAGCCCCCGATGCCGCGACTCGCTGCGCTTCACCCCGCGGTGATAGTGACTGGAGACCTGCCGGCTGATCGAAAACAGCCAGGCACGTACCAAGCCGCGCTCCTCGTATTGCGCGATGCGTCGATGCACCACGAGAAAGACCTCTTGCAGGGCGTCATCGACGTCGGCCGCTGCCACACCGAGGCGACGCAGCGAGCGCCACACGAAATCGGCGTGCTCCGCAAAGACTTGCGTCACCTTCAGGGCTGCCTGGCTCTCGTCTTGCCGCACAGCCGCTTCGCTCATGCCTCTTTGCCTAACTATATACCCGCTCGGTCGACAATCCGTGTCCGCCTACACGCGTCTCCGACAGGATCGCTGGCAATTTCGTGGACTTCCGGTCGCGCGTTCAGTGGGTAAGGGCCCAGGTGGCGTTCTCGGGCGGCACGCCCCAGGCAATGTTCAGGGCGTCGTAATAGGGGGCACTGTCGAAGCCGTCGTGCCCCGCGTCGGCGTAGAAGCGGTGCGTGCCGGCGTAGGGCGCCTTGCCGGTGGTGACATTCACCGGCTGCCCGACGAACTTCATGTGCTCCATCGTGAACTGAATGTCGCCGTACTCGACGTCGGCCTTGCCGACGAACCCGAAGAAGCGATCGATGGGCGTTTTGGGCGAGTCGTCTAGCCACGCGCTAATCTTTTCGGGCGGGCAGTTCGGATCATAGGGCGGGTGCGCGGGGTCGAAGTCGGTGGTTGCGGCGCCAGTTCCGCAAATGTTGTCGCGCGGGCCCGAGCGCGCGACGGCGCGGTAGGCGCGCACCGCGACGGCGAAGCGCGTGGCGCTTTGCGCGCGGTGCGAGTGACCGGTAAAGCCGACGTCGGACCAACGAACAGTGCTGTCGGCGTTGAGGTAGTAGCCCCAGTCTTCTTCTGGATACGTCGCTTGAAGCTGCTTCAGCATGGCGGTGACTTGACCGGTCACACTCTCGGCGGGAGTCACCGCGAAATCGGGGCAGCGATCCACGCCATCGAACGCCTCCAGCCGGCAGTCGCCGTTGAACTGGCGGGTCGTGTAACCAGTATTGAAGATCGGCAGGTTGACGCCGAGCACGTGGAAGCCGCGCTTCAGGCCAAAAGTGTAAACGTTGTTATCGAGCTGCACGATGAGCTTGGCCATCAGGTGTGGCACGCCGCCGTACACGCCGGCGGTTCCGTGCACGTGCTGGCCGTCGGCGGCGGTGAAGTTCAGCGGCCGGGGCGCCGGCGTATCGCCGCTGTCGTTGCTGGCTCCGGCGCTGCCGCCAGTGCCTCCGGGACCGCCGCCTCCGGTCGCGCCGCCTGCGGAGCCGCCAGCGCCACCGCTGCCGCCGCCGCCGGCCTCGCTGCCGCCGTTCATGACCGACGCGCCTGCCGAGCCCGCCAGCGCCGTAGCGCTACCGCTCGCGCCGCCGGCCGTCGACGTTCCGCCCTGTCCCGCAAGGCCGCCGCTGCCCGACGAGGCCGCGCCAGCAGCCGCGCCGGCGCTGCCTGCCTGCGCTGAGCTGCCTGCCTGGGGTGTTGGGGGGGGCGAGCCTGTCTCGCCGCCTCCGTTGCCGCAGGCCAGCGCCGCCAGGGCCAGGGCGAACGCACTCAACAACGCGGGTTTTGCGAAAGAAGACGACATGCTGCGGGTACCTGCCGAGCCAATGCCCGCCGCACGGCGTTTCCGTGCCAGCTGCAGCTGCCACGCCTCCGGTAGCTGTAAAGAGACAGCTTTCTGCCAAACGGCATATGGAACGCCACGTGGGCGGGCATCCGCCACTGACATGATTCGACTAACGGCCTCGGTTCGTGGCGCCGTGCTCGCGCCACTTCTGCTCGCTGGCGCGCTCGGATGCTCGGCGCAGCCCAGCAAGCCTGGACAGCCGGCCGCACCAGGCGCCATGCCCGGTGCGAGCGGTGCAAGCGGCGGGGCCGGGGCGCCGGGCACCATGCCGGGACCAACGACGACGCCGCTGGGCGACGTCGGCAGCATCCCCATTCACCAGCTGAGCGCGCGCGAGTACGACAATACGGTTCGCGATCTAATGGGCACGACGTCGAAGCCGGGCGAAGCTTTCCAGTCGTTCGAGGCGGCAGGCTTCGACACGCTGGCTGCAGCAGGCGTCATGAACTCGCGCAAAGTCGCCGACTATTTCAGCGCTGCCGGCACGCTCGCCGCGGAGCTGTTCGGCGACGCCACGCGCCGCGCCAGCCTCGTCACCTGCCAGCCCGCAACGCCGACGGACACCAGCTGCGCCGAAGGCATCATCAAAACCTTCGGCCTGAAGACGTTCCGGCGCCCGCTGCTGCCGGCCGAAATCGCCGACTTCGTGGTGCGCTACCAGGCTGGCCTGGCCCAGCAACTGGACCACGCCGGGGCGCTGCAAGAAGTCGTGCGTATCATGCTCGCTTCACCGCAGTTCATCTATCGCGTGGAGCTCGACCCGGATGCGACGACCGTGCACCCGCTGAGCAACTACGAGCTGGCGTCGCGACTCTCGTACCTGCTGTGGAGCTCGATGCCAGATTCGAGCCTGTTCGCGGCAGCCGACGGCGGAGCCCTCAACGCGCCGGACAAGCTCATGGCACAGGTCGATCGCATGCTGGCCGACGCGCATTCGCGCGAGCTGGTCGACAACTTCGCCGCGCAGTGGCTGGGCGCGCGACGCCTGGACGATCACGTCGTGGACACGACCCTGTACCCGATGTGGACGCCGGCGCTCGGCCTCACCATGCAGCAAGAAATGGGCGCCTATTTCGACGACTTTTTGCATGGCGACCAGACCTACGACCACTTTCTCACCTCACCCGTCAACTTCGTCGACTCGAAGCTAGCCGCCGTGTACGGCTTGCCGGATCCCGGCAGCACGACGCTCACGCGCGTACAAAACACGACTGGGCAACGCACTGGATTTTTGGGATTGGCCGGCTTTTTGACGCACACCTCGCGCCAAGACCGCACGGCGCCTTCGATCCGCGGCAAGTGGATCGTCAATTCGCTCAAGTGCATGGATCTCGAGCTGCCGCCGAATTTGAACCCAGCGCCGCTCGGTGATCCGGCGCCTGGGCAGACGGTGCGCCAGGTGCTCGAGGCGCACCGCGCCAACCCGACGTGCGCGGCGTGCCACAACATTTTGGATCCGGCGGGCTTCGGGCTCGAGCATTTCGACGCCATCGGGCGCTATCGGGACAATTACAGCAACGGCCAGCCCGTCGATTCGCTCGGCATGCTGAGCGACGGCACGACTTTCAACGGGCTGCTCGAATTGGCAGCCGGCATGTCGAAAGACCCGGGCTTCGTGGCCTGCGTCGCGCGCAAATTGTTCGTCTACGGGCTCGGTCGCACCGCAGACGGCAGCGAAGGCTACGTCGACCAAATCGTGACGACCTGGCAAGGGCAAGGTTTGTCGCTACGCAATCTGCTGAAGGCGATCGTCGTGAACGACACCTTCCGGTCTCGGCACGGGAACTAGGAGCATCATGCTGACTCGTAGAAATGTCCTTCGCGGTCTGGGCGTCACGCTCGGCCTGCCGTTCTTGGAATCGCTCGCACCCGGGCGTGCAATAGGCCAGACCGTGGCCCCACCCAAGCGCTTCATCCCGATCTACTTCCCGAATGGTGCCGGCGTCGAATGGTGGGACAAACCGGGCAACGGCGCGACCTGGGATCTGGCGCCGCTCTTGCGGCCGCTCGCCCCGGTGAAGGCGAAGACCCTGTTCATCAAGAATCTCGGCAACTACACCTGGCGTCGCGACCTGCTCACGATGTCCACGCCCTGGTATTCGCTGATTCCGCGCCAAGACATCGGCACGATGATGCCGGCAGGTGCGTTCAACACACCGTCACATTCGCGCGATCCGGGCGCCATGCTCACCTGCGTCGACGGCGACGGCGTACGACAAGATCGCAAGGTCGACGTGACGACCTCGCCGGTCAACGCCACCACCGCCGATCAGATCATCGCCCAGGGCCTGATGGGCAAGACGCCCATCAACAGTATGCAGCTCGGACTGCTCAACGGCTCCGGCGAGTTCGACGGGCGAAACAGCGTATTTTCGCAAAACATGTCGTGGTCCGATCCCGAAACGGCGATGGGCAAGGAGCTGAACCCGCAAAAGGTGTTCGACGCGCTGGTCCAGGCCGGCGCGGCCGCACCCGGTCAGACCGCCAACCCGGCCGATGCGGCGGCTGCCGCGCGGCGGCGCGCGCTCGATCAAAGCGCGCTCGATTCGCTCAAGGCCAGCACCGTGGCGCTGCAAAATCAGCTCTCGATGTCGGACAAGGCCGAGCTCGACAAGTATTTGACCGGCGTGCGCGAGCTGGAGCAGAAAGTGGCCGCCACCACCACCAGCATGCCGGCGACCGCGCAGTGTAAGCCCGTGGCTCGTCCGATGGCGACCACCGACGCCAACCAAGATCCGGTCGGGCGCATGGGCGTGATGAACGACTTGATCGTAATGGCGCTGCAATGCGACATGACGCGCGTCGTCACCTACATGCTCGACAACAGCCGCTCCGAGCTCGTCTACGGCCACGTGGCGAAGTACGATTTCACGAACGACAAGCCGGCCACCGGCACCGCCGGCAACTATCACGCCTCGCAGCACGCGGGCCTGCGCAACAACGACTTTGCATCGATCACCAACTGGCAGGTCAGAGTCGCGGCCGACCTCGCGCAAAAGCTCGACGCCGTTCAAGAAGGCGAGCGCACGCTGCTCGACAACAGCCTGCTGATGTTGTTCAGCGACATGCACCACGGTGACCACGCCGGCTTCGATTTGCCGATGATGCTGCTGGGCGGAGCGGGCACCTTCAAGCAGGGCCAGTACGTGACGCTGACAGAAGACCCGCAATCATGCAGGCAATATCGTGATCTCTACTTCACGATCATGAATCACTATTTCGGGCTCGGCATCAAAAGCTTCGGCGACGACATGCGCAAAATTCCGAACGCAGAAATCGCCGAGATCTTGGCCTAGCCGAGCGAGCAGCGTGCTAAATTGAGCGCGTAGCATGCGCCGCTTCGCCATTGTCGCCCTCGCTTGCACGAGCGCGTGCACCATCCGGAGCGAACGCGCGGAGGTGGGCGTCTACGAAGCGCCAGCTCAGGCAAGCAACGGCGGCGCACCGAGCGAGCTCGGTCCCTACCCTGCGTCGTACTTTCTTGCGCTGCAGCTGCGCGACTTCAAGCGTTACGACAAAACCGATCCGACCACCAACCCCGGGTTCGATAACCTCAACTCCGAAAAGAGCGTGGTAGCGCCGCTGCTGGGCGCGGACCGCAAGCCCGTCTATCAAGCGCCAAAAAACGCCCTGCCGACGTTCGGGCAAGCCTACTTCGATCAGTGGTACCGCGATGTGCCTGGTACCAACTACCCCGTCGTGTACCCGCTGCCCATCGCGCTTGGCCCCAGCGGGCTCTATCAATACGACAGTCAAACCTCCGGCAAGCCAGACGTGTACCTGGGCGTCGCGCGGCGCGTCTTCTTTCCGCTCGACGACGGCGACCCCTACGCGACTCCCTTCGGCAACCAGGGCGCGGTTCACAACCAGGCGTTCACAGCCGAGCTGCACGCCACGTTCGTGGCCGGCACCGACAACGTTTTGCACGTGCGCGCCGACGACGACCTCTACGTCTTCGTCGATGGTCAGCTGGTCATCGACCTAGGCGGCACGCACCCCGGGACCAGCGCCGATTTCGCGCTCAATAGCCTCGGTCTCACGACCGGCGAGTCGTACCCGTTCGATCTCTTCTACGCCGAGCGCCTGGGCGCGACGGGCGAGCTCACGCTAGAAACCGATCTGGTGCTCGTCTCGGTCCTGAGCGAGTAGCCCCGAGACGGTGTTAGCCTCGGCTCTCGCATGGCCATCCCTCCCATCGACATCCAATGGGAAGCGCCGGGCGAATGCCCCGACGCGCAAGGCGTGCGAGCGGCCATCGAGCGGCTGCTGGGCAGACCGCTCGACACCGTGACGGCGCCTCCGAACGTGCGCGCCAGCGGCAAAGTCCGCAGGAACGACGCCGGCAACTGGGAGGTCAAGGTCGAGCTAGCCGTCGGCGAGCGCGTCGAAAGCGACGACTTGATCGCCAAGCGCTGCAGCGCCTTGGCCGACGCGATGGCGCTCAAAGTAGCGCTCGCCATCGACCCGCTCGCGGTAGCCAATTCGATGTGGCAGCCGCCGCCAAGCCCCGCGCCTGCGCCGGCTCCGCGCCCGGCGCCAGAGCGCGACACGACGAGCGAGCGGCGGCGGCACGTAGCCGATGCGGCGCTCGCGCTGCGCTTCGTCGCCGGCTTTGCGCTGGGCCCCTTGCCCGGCGCCACGCCAGGCGTCGGGCTCTACGCTTCAGTCACGCGCCGCTCGCTGCGCGCGGAGCTCGGCGGCCAGGCTTTTTGGGGCGGCGTCGCGCACTACCCAGACCTGCCCAACGTGGGCGCCAAGCTGCAGCTATTCGTTGGCAGCCTGCGCGGCTGTGCGACCCCGGCCAGCGGCGCTTGGACCTTTCCAGTGTGCGCCGGCCTCGAGCTAGGCCTCATGCGCGCGGACGGCTACGGCGTTCAAGACACCAAACAGACCAGCGACCTGTGGGGTGGCCTAGTCGTAGGTCCCGCGCTGCAGCTGCATCTCACCGGGCGGCTTTCGGTGTGGCTCGAGACCGCCGCCAGCGTGACGCTGCTCGCCCCAGAGTTTCACATGCGGAACCTCGACACGCTCTACACGCCACCCACCGCTGGCGCGCGCGCCTCGGTTGGCTTCGAAACGACGTTGTAGGTCCGAGGGACCGCGCTCGCGCTAGTTGCAACCGACTTGGGCGGAGTTGATCGCCACGTCGTCGATCCAAACGTCGCCCGCCATGCCGCCCGAGAAGCGCTCGAAACCGAGCACCAACGAAACGAACGCTGGCTCGACCCAAGGCTCACCCACGTCGGTCAGCTCTTTGCCGTCGAGAAAGATGTGCAGCTCGTTCGGCGTCTCGTGCCACTCGTAACAGAACCAAGTGCCCATCGGAATCGCGGTGCTAGACGTTTTCGAGTTATCGTTCGAGCGACGATTGGTCGACACCTTGCCGCCGCCCAAGTTGTTGAGCAGCCGCACCTGCTCGCCTTGCGCTTCGTTCGCGTTGGTATCGAGCCCGGCGAAAACTTCGTGCCCCCCGCTCGGCGCCTGAAAGCGCATGAAGGCCCTGCCCCAAAAATCCGTCGCCGGAAACGTCTTGGTCTCTTCGATATAGGCGTAGCCACTGCCGGCCGTGGCCATCGCGTGCACCGAATGCGTGCCGCTATGCGCCTGCGTGGTCACCGTCTCGAGCGCGTAGCCGCCATTTTTGATGATCTTCCAAGCGCTCGCCGCGTCGCCCGGCGGCGCCCCTTCGAAGTCGTCGCACAGCTGCATCGCCGCGCAACTGACGGCCCCGCCACCCGCGCTACCACCCGCGCCCGAGGCGCCGCCCGCACCCGAAGCGCCACCCGAACCCGAAGCGCCCCCAGCACCGCCCGCGCCCATCGAGCCAGCTGCGCCCGAAGCGCCAGAGCTACCCGAAGCGCCACCAACGCTACCCGCCCCACTGAAGCCACCAGCCGGCACGCCAGTTCCGCCAGCTGCACTGCCCCCAGCGCCTCCGCCCGCGGTCGTACCGCTCACGGTGCCGCCGCTCGAGCCGCCGAAAGTTGTCGCGCCGCCAGAACCCGCGGCACCACCGCTGCCTGCCGCCGGACTCCCCGCGTCACTGCAAGCAACCAGCATCAACCCGCACGCGAAAGTTGAAGCAACGAGCACGCACCTAGCCATGTGGTATCCGTGGCGGTGCGCGCTCGCGTCGATCAATCAATCAGATCGAAGGGTGAGCAGCACGGCGCAGCGCCGAACACGCCGTGCGTCGCCCATTTGTACCGGAGCGGCATGAATTTGGAATCTTCGCGCACGCGGCGCCGCCAGCCTCCGGGGTGCCTAAAACGGAAACAGCGCGTGGAACTCGAACATCAAGAATGCCGGGAACGGCGTGTAGCCGAGACTCAAGCTGGTCTGCGCGCAGCGGCCACCCAACACCAGGGCGTTGATGCAAAACGGGCTGACCGGAAAAACGGCGCCCACGCGCATGCCGAGCGCACTGCGGTCGACCCGGCCGTCGCCAAGATAAGACAGGTCACCGCGCGGCTCGTTGTACGGGCGAAACAGAACGTGCGCGAACACCTGCGTATAGCGAATACGCATCGTGGCAGGCCTCGGAATGTACGCCTCCGAGTAGTACACGTAGCGCAGACCCGCAAACGGCATCACTAGCTGCCGCGCCACGCTGGCGTATTGGGGGTTCAGATCCTCGGTCCCGCCGCACGTCGTGGTGCAGCGCTTGAGCCCTATGTAGCCGGTGAGCGCGCCACCTTCGACGAACAAGCCGTGCGACGACGGCAAGAGCACCGGCACTACGTTCTGAGCGAAAACACTGCCCCGCGGCCGCAAACCCCGCGGCAGTGCCTCGCCATAACCACCGATCGAATGACTCAGCTGCAGATCCACATCCGCTTCCGACAGCCCGCTCAAAACGCGAACGCCCACCACTGCCTCGCCGTACTGAGCAAACGTAAGGTCCGTCTCGCGGCCATTCCACTTGAACCCAAGCCCCAGCGCGTACTCCAACCCAACGCGCAACCACGGCCTCGGATACAAATCCAACCTACCCTCGACATTGAGCGGCAAGTAAAGAAAGTTCCCCCCAAAGCCGACCGCGCCCTGCACGACCCGCGGCTCCGCGCGCGTCTTCAAACCCGGAAACCGCTCACGCAGCTGCTCGCCACTCAACGCCTCCTCCTCGTCCTCGTCCCGCCGCTCATCCCTCGCAGCGCGCGCGCCATCGTCGACTCCAAACCCAGAGGCCCCCGCCTTGGCCACGTTCGCCACCACCAGCATCAACCCAACTAGCCCCGCGCCCAATGTCTTCATGTTCCCGCCCAAGCTCATATAGGTCGCCGAGATGCAGCTCGCAAGCGCGCCGATGGTAGTTGCAAGAGCGGGCCGAGCTGCTCGAACGGGACGTCGTGGTTGTGGTTCAGTTGCCAAGGATCGTCAGCGGTCGGAAACCGCCGCTGGCAGGGCGCGGCAACGTTATCAAATCGAAATGCATCGTGCTACGGCGCCGTCGCGAAGGGACAGCTCATGTGAGTCGATCGAGTTTTCGTACAGGACGAAGTAGAAATCATATCAAAGGCTTGCAAGAGCCGCGTCCAACTGCCAGCTACGGCTTCGCCGGGGTAGGCCCGAACGGAACCATCTGGAGCCGCTCGTTGTCGAAGATGCCGTCGACGGACCAAATACCTTCACGGAGGTCCCATGTGACCCCGGCTTCACGCACCCCCGAAACGACGTCGTCCTTGATCTCGACCAGGCGCAATGGCCGCCCCGCTATGCCGCCGAAGACACTCTTCGTCGAGACTTCAACCCACTCGACATCTGCCACTGGGACCACCGCGTCGGACACCTCGAGATAGCTGTTCGTCGGCATCTTCAGCAGCTGTCCCCATCGCCCAGTCAGTGTTTCGCCGTGCGAGCGGTAAGCCATGCGAACCCAGCAACGAAGCTGCTGCACCAGTGTGCAAAGGGGACCCCAGTACGATACCGCGTCACTCATAGACATCTCCTTGCCAGCCACGCATCAATAGCTCAAGTGCTCCCCGTTTGGGCCTTCATAGTGAGGGAGCTCGAATTCGTTCGCATCCTCGAAAAAGTGTCCGTTGGCGTGATGGGGAACCTCGATCACCTTCCCCTCCGAGTTGAGCCCCCTGACGATCTCCCATGGTTCACCTTGTGGTCCGACCAGGTTGGGGTTTTTCCCGTACATCAGCTTTACCTCGATCGTGCTCGGGTCGATTCCGTGGCGTTGCAACGCTTCGCGGAGCGCATCGTTCGCCGTTCGGAACTGCGTGTCACCAGCAGTGGCGGCGCGTCGCACTGCCGTACGCGGGACGGGCCGCATCCGGTACGGCATGATTTCGTCACGTAGTTCCTGTTCCGCCGTGGTACCGAAGGGGTTCCGCTCCGGCTCCAGTCGGGGGCCGTTTACGATTTCGTCCCAGTCCGCGTCGTCATCAATGTCTTCTTCACCGCCCCCGCCTGCCACACGACGATCGGGGATATGAAGATCTCGCCGGGCGTCCGCGGCGGACGGCGGGCCTGGAATCCCCTTGCTGTTCATCGTGGCCTGCGACCCCTGCGGGTTGTGCCCTGTCGAGTTCGGCGATGCTGACGGCGCCGCGCCTTGGTACGTTCCTCCGCGACTTCCCGTGAACGCCGGCGACGTGAAGTCGTCGATCACGTTCATGGCTCCGTTGAGAACTGTTAGGGCCGCTACCGTCGTGCCGACAACAGTTGAGCCGGCGCTACTGGCGGTCGCCGAGCTTGCGGTCTCGCTTGAAAGCGAGCTTGGGGCGTCGTCCCAGGTTCCGAAGAAGTCGTTCAGTTGACTGGTCGGATCGGGATTCCAATCGAACCCGCTCGGATCCGTCATGTTCAGCGGGTCGTTGGCCACATAGCTGTACCGATTTAGCCCCTGGCTCCAGAACGGCGCTTGCATCACCGGGTCGGCGGTTGTGAAGCGGGCGGCGATGGGGTCGTAGAGGCGACCGCCCATGTCGGTGAGGGCCAGGTCGTTGTCTTGTTGTTGGCCGGTGAAGCCGATGCGGGTGGTGTTCGTGCTGATGAAGGGGGGGTTGCCGATCAGCTCGCCGAAGGGGCCGTATTCTTGGTGGGTGACGTTGCCGGTGTTGTCGGAGATGGTTTCGGGGGTGCCGAGGTGGTCTTGGTGGAAGTAAAAGGTTTCTTCGGAGGCGGGTTTGCGGATGATTTCGGCGACGACGCCGGAGCCGGCGGAGAGGCGAAAGTGTTCTTCGAGGGTGGCGCCGGTGGGGGACTGGAGGCGCTCGTAGAGGCCGGCGACGAAGTGGCGGGAGCCGAACGCGTCGCGGCGGACGACGCGGGAGCCGTCGGCGTCGTAGTCGAGCTCGGTGACGGTTTCGTTCGCGCCGCTGCCTTTGATGATGACCTTGGGTAGGTCGAACGGGGTGTAGGCGAAGGACTGGCTGCCGCCGGGGACGTCGGGGCCGGTGCGAGCTTCGAGGTTGCCGTTGGCGTCGTAGTGGTAGGTGTTGGCGCCAACCTGATTGACGAGGTGCGGGGACGAGGTCTGGTAGGTCGAGGCCACGGCGCCGCGCAGCGTGATGTTGCCGACAGGGTCGTAGTGGTACGGGGTCGCCGTGCCGATGCCGTTCGTCAGCAGCGATGCGACGCGGCCGACGGCATCGTAGGTGAACTCTTCCGTCTTCTCGGGCGTGATGCGCTCGTGGACTTGGCCGTTCTCGTAGTGCGAGTAGGACAGGTCTTGGACAGTGTTGCCGGCGAGGGTGGTGTGGAGCGCGTTCAACCAGCGGCGATCGGAGTCGTAGTCGAAGGTCGTGACGGCGCCGTTGCCGAAGGTCTCTTGCTGCGGAAGATAGCCCTGGAAGGCGGAGTCGATCTTCCAGATCGGGCGCTCGGTGCCGCTGCCGTTTTCGGTGACGCTGGCGAGACTGCCGGACTGGCTGTCGTAGGTGTATTTGGCGCGGATCGGCGCGCCGGAGCCAATTTGTGGGTAGTCGATGGTGTCGGGGCGCGCTAGGTCGTCGTAGGCGAGGCCGACGCTGTAGGGCACGCCGTCGATGAGGTAGCTGACGGTTTTGGGTAGTGCGCGGTGGTGCTGGGGCGTTGCGGGCTCGTAGGTGTAGTCGATCTGTTGGCCGAGCGGATTGTCGGGCGTCGGTGGCGACGAGCTGTGCGTGAGCTGGCCGAGCGCGTTCTCGCCGTCGTCGTAGTCCCAAGTAGTCTCACCCGCGACAGCGTCGAAGATCGACCTGAGCCGCCCGAGGGTGTCGTAGTTGAATTGGCGGAGCTGACTCTTGGAGTCGAGGCTCGTGCTGACCTCGTCGAAGCCGTTGTACGTGTAGGTTACGCCGTTCGTATCCGGGTCGATGTGAGACGTGAGGCGCCCGTAGTCGTCGTAGACGAAGCCGGTTGCGTTGTTGGCGTTGTCGAGGATGCCGAGTAGGCGCCCGAAGGGACCGTATTGGTAGTTGCTGGTGTGGGCGACCGTTTGTAGGTTTTCGCCGTCTATGCTGCGGACGACGTGGCCCGCGTAGTCGGTCAAGACGACGTTCGACTGGCCTTCTTCGTCGATGCTGAGCGTAACATCGGTGGCGCAGTCGGTAGGCGCTGTGTTGTTGCCGCAATCCAGACCCGAAAGCCACTTCAAATTGTCAGCCCCAAGCGTCGCGACGCTCGCATACTGGCGGAATGCGGACGAAACAACCGTGGCCGAGGTGCCGCTCCAGACGGCGTGATCGATTTGCACGGGGCGATCCAGGAAATCGTAGCCGTAGGCCGTGACAGGGATTTCGGCGGCATCAGCGAGATGCGGCGCCGAAGTGCCGATGACGCGTCCGCGAGCATCGTAGGCTCGCTCGGTGATGACCGGGTCGCCACCGAAGCCTTGGCTGCGGGTGCGTACGAGGCGTCCATAGGGATCTTGTTCCTCGACCGTGGCGCCGCCGAACGTCCCCGTTACACCCTCACTTTCGATGCTGACTTGCAGGGTTGGGAAAATGACACCGGCCGGCGTGTGCACGGGTGTCACGGCTTCGGCACCATACGCGTAGGTGGTCGTTCCACTCGGGCCGACCGTCGACGCGAGGAGACCGAGCGAATCGTACGCGTGGCGGACAGCGACGCCGTTGGGGTCGACGAGCTTGCTGATGCCACCAAAGCGGTTGTTGAAGAGAACGGTCGTCGTGAGCGTGTGCTCGCCGGTCGACGCGGTTACGGTGAACGGAAAGACTTGATCGGCGTCGTACGCGATGTCGGTGACGCGCTCCGCGTCGCCGTTTTTGACGACTTTGGAGATGTGGGTGATGTTGCCAAACTCGTTGCGAGCGTAGCTGGTGTGCGCAAACGTCGAGTCCTGCGCGAGCGGCGCGCGCGTCACGCTCTGCAGCAAGCCGTTGGCGTCGTACTCCGGATCGACAACTTGCGTCTGGTCCGCAGTATTGCGCGAACTGACGGTGGTGATGAGCTCGGGATTGCCGACGAGCCAGCTCACTCGATCGGGCGCAAATTGAGTGGTGATGAACGTGTCGTCGACAGGCGGATCATCGACTCGTTGATTTTGGCAGGAGACGTCGCGAGTGAGCACGTTGCCGTAGCCGTCGACGGTGAGGTTCGTTTCGACGCACTCGCTGCGCAGGTGCCCGTTGTCGTTGTCGTCGGACGGCGGTCCGTTGAGCACGGGTGAGATTGTTTGCGACCAGCTCGCGGTATCGCGGCTGCTGAGGAACGGGAACGGCCGATTGTCGGCCGAAAGTTTGACGACCCAGGTGTTGTCGACCGTTTCCCGACGAGTGGTTGGTAGGTCCTCGAGCGGGTGCTCGGTGCCGGTGGGCTGGTCGATGACGACGCGCTTCGTCATGCCGGCAAGCGGATAGAGGTAGGGAGCGGACAGATCGGTGGCCGGCGCACCAGCAGGCGTGAATCTGGCTACGGGCCAGAAGTCTGTAGCGACTTTCTCGCTAATCCCCAATCCGGTCGATGCTCGCGTGACCGTCCGATGATCGAAGCCGAGCCAGCCGTGCCCGGTCACGTTCACACGTGCATTGGCGTAGGTGTAGCTGACGCTTCGCTCAACGGTCACACCGCCGCCGACCGCATCGCTCGGATTCACGAAGCCCTCGTCGTGAAACGACACCAGGCCGCGCATGTGCTTGAGGCACTTCTCCGGCCAAACGTCGCTGCACGTCGCCGTGTACGTCGTCGGCAAGTCGTATTGAACGTGAATCACCTTGCCGGAGCCGTCCTTGATCGACTTGAGGAGCTGATTCTTCAGCCCGGAACCGAAGAAGAGCTGTTGTTCGGGGCCGAAAAGGTCGGGGTTGCCGTCGCCGTCGAGGTCTCCCACCATGTTGAACGGTGCGTCGAAGACGGCCCCATCGGACCCCAAGCTGTGAAAGACCAGATCGTGGGGAGAGACGGTCGGTATCAGAGCCTGCAGTAACCCATCGGGCCGCAGCAGCACGTTTAGGCGGTCGAAATCGTCCGGACCTTTCCAATGCTCGAGTATGTCGAGGCGACCGTCCGCGTCATAGTCGACGAACGCTGTATGGATCAGCTTGCCTTGCTGGGCTGTGCCGCCACTCAGTGGCGTGAAAAGGTGGCTAGAGTCGTAGGGGAGCGTCTTCAGCACGAACTGACCGTTGCCCGTGTTAACCCAAATGTGGGCTTCACCGTTTGCGGGTTGCCAGATGTCGCTCAGTCCGTCGCCGTTCAGGTCGCCGAGCTGCATGTTCTGACCGCGGTCAGAACGTCCTACGTTGGGGAAGCCTACGTGTTGAAGGCCGCCCTCCAGTCGTAGCTTTCGCGGTTTCTCATCCGAACTGACATCAGAAACCGACACCTCGCGCACAGCGACAATTCGGCGCTCTGTTGAGTGCGCTTTGACGACGGTTGGCCGCGCCGATAGGGCGGCCGGCCCTTGGCGTTGCCGTCGCTACCGCCCCGCTTCGTCAGAGACGAGGCCGCGCTCGCCGGCGTGCTGTTGGGGGTCAAGCTCGCCCCTTGCCCGCACTGTCGGCAGGTCGGGGCTCTGATCGGTCACGGCTTTCTGCGCGGCTACGCTGAGCGCAGCTCTGAGCTGGTGCTGCGTGGCCGGCGTTTCTTCTGCTCGAACCGTGCTCTGCGCCTCGGCTGCGGTCGAACATTCTCGGTGGCGCTCTCGACGGTGCTGAGCGGCTTCGTGGTGCGGACGCTCACGCTCTGGTCTTTCGCGAGCGCGGTCCTCGGCGGGCTGACACGCCGGGCAGCGTGGGTTTGCCAGACACGCGGCGGGCTGTCGCTGTCGAGCGGCTATCGGCTCTGGCGGCGGTTGAGCGCTGCGCAGAGCGCGCTTCGAGCGCGGCTCTGTCGTGAGGCGGCCGCGCCCGCCAGCACCGCGCGTGAGCCGCTGGCGCAGCTCCTCCTGCACTTCGCCGTCGTTGTCGGTGCTAGCGAGGACGACCTCTTCGCAGCCTTTCAGTCCGGCCTGCGGCGAGGCCTTTTCGACACGTAGTGGAGGTCACGGCACGACGCTCTCTGTCCGAGCTGCGCTCGTAGTGCGCTCGGCGGCATCCGATCCCAATCGCACGACAACACCAAACGGCAATCGGGGTCCGCACCCGAGCCGGCGTACTCGTCGCTCGGGCGCAGAGCGCGCCGCGAAAGGACCCATTTCATGAAACGAGTCAGCAGCTATTTGAAGATGCGCGTGCTCGGTGCGATCGAATCCGCGCCGGGCGCAACCATCGTCGCCCGCATCCGCCACGTCAGCGAGCAGGTATTTCTAGACGAAGACGGCCGGCGCTTCCGCTTCACCTGGCGCACGATCCAGACCTGGGACAGCCGTTACAAGAAAGACGGCACCACGACGGTCTTGCCCAAGCCGCGCTCCGACAAGGGCAAAACCCGGAAAATGGCGCCTGAAGAGGTGCTCGAAGCCATCGAGCAGGTGCGCGGCAACTTCCACGGCCCGCACAACGTAACGGCCTTCTACCGCGCGTGCATCGAGCACGGTCTCTTGCAGCGCGAGCGTATCGCTCCCAATACCTTCCGCCGCGTTGTCAAAGCGCACGAGCTACTCAAGCCGGAGGCAGAGGTGCAGGGCAAGCGACGCCTGGCCTTCGCCAAGGCCCATACCAACGAGCTGTGGCAGGCGGACACCATGGTCGGGCCGTACGTGCAGCAGGGCGCTGGCAAAGTGCAGGCTAAGCTCATCGCCTTTCTCGACGACGCCAGCCGGGTCGTCTGCCACGGCGAATTTTTCGTCGCCGATAACACCGAGGCGCTGCTCAAAGCCTTCAAGACAGCCCTCTACAAGCGCGGCCTTTGCGAGTGCTTGTACGTCGACAACGGCAGCAACTACTCGTCGCTCGAAATCACTCAGGTTTGCCAGCGCCTGGGCACCATCCTGTGTCACACACCAGTGCGCGACGGTGCTGCGAAGGGCAAAATCGAGCGGTTTTTCCGCACGGTCCGCGAGGTCTTCCTGACCCGAAGGCTCGACCTGTCGAGCCTCGAATCGCTCAATCGTGTGTTTGCCAGCTGGGTCGAGGACGAATACCACCAGCGCGAGCACAGCTCGCTCGGTATGAAGCCGATCGACCGCTTCGGCCTCGACGCCAGCCGCATCCGCTTTCTGTCGCCGGGCGATGTGAGCGACGAGCTCTTCTTCGTCGAGCAAGACCGGAGCGTGCTCGCCGACAATACCTTCTCGCTCAAGAACACCCGCTTTGAAGTTCCACGCGACCTCCGCGGTCGTAAGGTCCAAATTCGCTTCGACCGCTTGAAATTCGATCGCGCGATCGTGTATTTCAAGGGCGAGCGCATGGGCGAGGCGCGCCCTGTCGACTTCGTCGCCAATGATCGAAAACCTTCCAAATCGGCCAAGGCCTCACCTCAAGAGTCCTACGACGTCAGCGAGGTGGAGCTATGACCTCGCGCGGCTCTGTGCCCGGTCACGCGGGAGAGCGCCCATGATCCGTGCGCATTTCGGCTTGGCAAAAGACCCGTTTTCTGCGGAAAACCTGACGCTTTTGCCGCACCAGCGCGAGGTGGTCGACATCCTTCGCGTGCACTGTCAGCAGGGCGGCTTCTGCGTCATCGTGGGCGAGCCCGGCACCGGCAAGAGCGTCATCAAGCACGCCCTCTGCCAGCACGACCCCAAGCGCATCATGACACCGGTCGTCAACCGGACCCTGCACACCTACCACAGCACGCTCCGCATCCTGTGCGAGGCCTTTCAGATCGAAGCCAATGGAGTCGACCACCGCTGCGAACGCCGCCTCATCGAGGAAGCGCGGCGCCTCAACAGCGCCGGCAAGATGCTCGCCCCCATCATCGACGACGCCCATTTGATGGACGTCTCGGCGCTGCGCAAAATCCGTCTACTCTTCGAAGACTTCCCCAAGAACCACTGCCTGGTGCTCGTCGCGCAGCCAGAGCTGCTCAGCAAGCTCGCCCTCACCGTGAACGAAGACCTCAAAAATCGCGTCACTTACTCAGTTTTGCTCAAGAAATTGGCCCCGGACAGCGTCGCTGACTTCATTCGGGCCGAGCTCGACAAGGTCGCGCTCGGCCACAGCACCTTCTCCGACGACGCGCTCGGCCTCATCGTCCGCTCATCGGAGGGAGGTCTAAGGCGGGCTCGCAACTTGTGCCTTGGTGCGCTGCTCGAGGCCGTGCGCGACCGCACCAAAACCGTCGACCTCAAGCAGGTCAACCGCGTTTTGCTTCAGCCGCACTGGCGCAAAGAGGTCGACTTGCCGCAGTAGCCGACGCTGCAGACAGCAACCTATCCAGCCAACGCCGTCGTAGCGACGACAACGCCTTCGACGGCGTTAGCCATTTCGCGGCGCCCACGTTTGCTCTGGGCTACGACCGTTGCGGTCGCGAATTACGACCACAGCTCGGCATTTCTATGACTTTCCTACGACGTCAGTTTTGTAAAACTCTACGATGTCAATTCGGCCGGCAACAAGGCGTTGGCGGATGATCTGGGCAATCGGCGATCCCCTCAACGGACTTGATTGAATCAAAATCTTCCTGCAGGTCCTTCAGCAGCCTATGGACAAGCCAGTCTTTCCACCATCGTGCCTTTGGGTGACACTCGAGACGAAACGACAAGGCTCCTGGAGCGGTCACTACGCCGAAAGGCGGGCCCGCAAAGTCGTCGAAAAAATCTAGCGCCCGGCCCTCGTGCTTGGCAAGCGACCAATCCCAGTATCGATTGGCTGCTACCCATTCGCGCAACCATGCAGCCACCCGGTCCGCGAGCAGCTGAGGATCCTCGGCAACGATCCGTAGCGTGACCTCAAGACAAAACGACCCATCAGGCTTCCGTCTAGGAAATTTCGCTGGCATTACGGTAGGATCCCAAAGGTTGCAAACTCATTTAGCATAGCAAACGCGGGCGACGAAAAAGCGTGTACGCCGCCTTCGATGGCGACGAGCCCAGCGCGCTGAAGACTCGCAATGACGGCCTGAGGGACACTCATCTGGACAATAGCCGCAGGGCCGCCCGATGGATTCGCGAGGGAGAATACTCGCGCAACAGATTGGTCGGTGGTGGACCAGAAGGCGTCACCTCCACCCAACTCTGCCGCCTTTCCTGCGTCGAGGCCGCCCTCAACTATTTCGGCAGCGCTAGCGGCGTCTGTTCCGTGGAACAATACTACCCCACCCGTCTGTGTGGCCTCCCCAGCGCCAGCTACTCCCGCCCCAGCCTCAGCACCCGCGCCCAGCAGCGCGCCTCCCCCAGCAACGGTCGCCGCCGCAACTCCGACCGCCGCCGCCGAGTACTCCGCCGTCTTCAGGATCGAGTCATCCTGAAGCCACGACACGAGCGGATTGTCCGTATGGGTGATCCAGTGGCCGAAGTCGAAGCCGCCGCCGCTGCCCTGGTAGGGGCTGCCGCCGGTCGTTGGGGGCGGGGTGAAGCCGGGCACGTTCGGCTTTGCGACGCCGCCGCCTGGGTCGTAGGTGGCATTGGCGGCGGCAGCTTGCTTTTCTGCTTCGCCTCCTGCAACGGCGTCCTGGGCGCCGTTCGCGTTTTGGCTCATGCTGCTATTGGGCGCATTGCCGTGAGACGGAGACGCTGCCCCCTGGGGAGCGCTGCCCTGCGAGCCGCTCGAGCGACCACCGTTGCTTGGCGTGGCGGTTGCGGGCCTTGTCGGAGTGGACGGAGGGGCCACCATAGTGATGTGCATCGGCCCGCGAGCGCTTTCCCCCTGATAGGGGACGTCGGCATCGGGGTGATCTTCGAAACCGGTGGGATCGGTCGCGCCCAGAGGGTTGTTTTCGACGTAGGCGTAGCGATTCCAGCCTTGGGAGCCGAGAGGATGGAAAACGAAGGGATCCGCCGTCAGGAAGCGGCCTATTTTGGGGTCGTAGAGGCGGCCGCGCATGTTTACGAGGCCTAGGTCGACGTCGTTGGTGTGACCGGAAAAGCCGGCTCGCACAGTGTCGTCGACGGCGTTCACGGTGGTGCCGAAGGCGAGGTACCTTTGCGACAGTATCGCGTCGCCATTTTCGTCAGTGACGGTGGTCGGTGAGCCGAGGCGGTCGTCGTGTAAGTAGGCAACGTGCGTCGACCCCGTGTCTCCACGCGTGATCTCGGCGATCACGCGCGACCCTGCAGTGATGCGGTAGCGATTCTGGGCCGCGGTGCCGGGCGCGGTCGTACGTTCGTAGAGCTCGTCGATCGTCGTCGTCTTCTTTTCGCCGACCGATAGCATCTCGCGCTTCCCGACCCGCGCGCCTGATGCCTCGTATTCGAGCCTCGTCGTCGTCGCGTCTACGCCCGTGCCAGTGGTTACCTGCCACGGCTTGTCGAACTCATTGTAGTAGAGGTGCTGATAGCCACCCGCTACGAGACTGCCGGACCGCTCCCACTGGTTCCCGTTCGAGTCCAACTTGTAGGTGCTGCTACCTGCGGCAAATTGGTGATCGGAGTAATCATAGGTGCCAACATCGCTCCGATATTCAATGTCTCCGGCCTGGTTGTATACATAGTCTGTGTCAAAGGTGCCTGCAGAGTTGTGCAGGGCTTCGTGTATCAACCTGTCGAGACCATCGTAGTCGTACGTATAGAGAATTGGAGCCGAACCGGCGGGCGCCAGCGCGCTTACGTTCCCGTTGAGATCGTACCCGTAGGTCATGTCCTGGACGGTCGCGCCGTCCCCTTGCGTTTGGATAGTATGCAGGGCGCCCGGGATGCACGACGCTTCGCCGTTCGTGCAGGCGGCGGTTTGTGAGCTGCGCGAGTAGTATTCGCGCGAGCTAACTGCCCCGTTGCCGAACTGCTCCTCTGCGAGCCGGAAGCCCTGGTCCGCTGCCGTCATCTTCCAGTAGATGTCGTTCGGCGCGTTTGGCTTGTGAACCGACTCGAGATTTCCCGACTCGTCGTAGCCGAACTCTACGGCGAAGCTGCCGCCGCCAACGTCGGGGTAGGTCAGCTGTTTGAGCGCCCAGGGAACGTCCTCGGTCCCGTTGTTGATCCCATAGCTGTACCCCATGGTGTACAGGGTGCCGGTCGTGTCGGGATCTGCGGCGGTCGCATCGACACGGTGATCTACGCTCGAGGGTAGCCCGCTTGGTGAGTCGTAATGCATTCGCGTCGCGTTCACGAGCGGAGACCCGGGAAGCGCTTGCCGAGTCGTGCTCACCAAGCGGCCCAGCTCGTTGGGCCCGTCGCCGTCGTAGGCGAACGAAGCCAATACGTTGCTAGACGCGTCCAGCGTTTCGAGCTGCCGGCCCAGCGCGTCGTACGTGAACGTGAGCACAACCTGGTTCGCGTCAGTCGCCGTTGCGATTTGGTCGAAGCCGTCGTGGGTGAAAGTCCTCGTTCCCAAATTGGGATCTTCGACTTCGAAGTTCCGACCGAGGTCGTCTGGATGATAGACCGTATCACCGCCGGGCGCGCTGGCCCGCTCGAGGTATCCGAACGCGCCGCGTCGGAAATCAGTTACAACTTGGTCGTCGCCGTTTTCATTGGCGGCTTCAACGACGCGCGCGGGCGCACCGAAGGCGTCTTCAACGCGGACCCGAACGTTCCCGCGAGGCAACTGTTCCACTTGTGCCCAAGCGCCGTCTGTCTGGTTGAACCAGGATGCGGCACTGGACGATGCGATCAAGAAGTCGATCTGCGCAAAACGCGATTGGAGGCCAGTCGGACCGATGATTGTATCGAGGCGACCGAGCGTATTGTAGTGATATTGATTCGTGCCCTGTGTCACGTCTTCGGGCTCGTGGGGCAGAGACTCCATGCTGAGGCGGCCTAGCTGGTCGTAGGCCCGCTCCGTGTTCACGGGAGTTCCGAAACCACTGCGTGATGTCGAAACAGTCCGACCGTCCGCGTCAACGATCGTGACTGACTCCCCCACCCCGACGAAATCCGCCCTGACACCTAGCGCACCCCAAACGTCGAGGTTGTCGAACTCGCTATCGGTCATCCAGGCGGCAAAGTAGCTATATGTGCCGCTGCTCGTCGGGGTGCGCACTGCCTGCCGGCGACCGAAGGCGTCATAGGAGAACTCGCTCAGAAGATTGTTGGGATCCTTCGCCGTGAGCAGCTTTCCGTCGTTGGGCGAGAAATTGATCTCTGTGACCAGCCCCACGGCATTCGACACGTGCTTCGGGAAGAGCATGTAATCGTCAAAGTCGAGCACTTCCGTGCAGCGCTCGGTTTCGGCCAGGTCGCTGTCTTGGACGCAGGTGCGTGTCGGCACTCCGTACGAGTTTCGATCGATGGTGGTGCGTTGATAGGTGGACGCTGTCGGGTCGTCTGGCTCTCGTTCGACGATATGAATGAGCCCCAGATCGTCGTATTCGTAGTTGGTTTTCTTGACTCGATGCTCGCCGTTCCTGGTTTCCTCGATCGTCGCGAAGTCGATGAGACCAATAATCCAGTCCGGCTTATTGATGCGCGGAGTGGTGGCGACCCGCGTGACGAAGGTTTCGCCATCGGGACCGATCTTTTCGATGACATTCGTTTGCTTCCGGATGCCGCCATAGTCGTCGACATCCTGCGGGTCGACGGATATTGCGCGGTTCGTGACCCATTCGCAAAGGTCTTGCGCAGGGTGCCCCTCGAAATCGTTGTGCGTTTTGAGAAACGCGAAGGATGTCCCAGCCACCGCGCCTGGTCTAACTTGCCAAATCGATACCGAGAGCCGACAGACTGCCGCTACATCTCCAAAAGGGGTACCCGCAAACCCAATGTCGCCCGTTGTGGTCGAGCTCGACTCCAGGTGCCCCGCCAAACGATAGTCTAAGTTGGAGTAGCTTTCGTGCGTCGTCGTCAACGTGCCGAGCGTCGTCGTTCGGGCTTGGAAGCCCAGCGCACCGCGGCCCTTCAGCCCGACTCGGAAGTTGCCGTACTTGTAGTGGCGCTCAGGACCAGGATTCTCAAACGTTGCGCCATCGATGTTACTGAGCTGCGTCTCTCGAACCGCGCTGACGAGGCCGCCCATACGGCGGGCGCAGGTCGTTTGCCCAGCGGCTTGGAAGCAGGCCCTGGCGTCTCCGTACGTTCGCCGTCGCAGCGGCGTCGGATTGTCGCGGTCCGCGTAGCTGGACCAGCCGTCGTAGTCGATGGAATGTTGCTTTCCAACACCGTCCGTCACAGTCCGCAGCTGGCGCGCGCGGGTTGAGCCAAATGAGGGGAGGTACTTGTGGCCCGATTGGTAGACGTATTCGGGGTCACCGTCGCCGTCGAGATCCGCAAAAGCGCCTTTCGAGTACACACCTTGCACGTAAGGTTCGAAGAAGGCGCGCGTCGGATGCCAACTGCTCACGCCCGTTCGGACCAACGAGATCCAGCCAGTCGCCGTGACGATGTCGTCTGCCCCGTTGCCGTCGACGTCTTCAACGATAACGCGTCGCATGTCTACGGTCACGTCGAGCGGCACGGTTTGTTCTTCAAATCCGACTCCCGTGTTCGCGTAGAATCGGAGCGAATTGCCACCGTACCAGGTGGGCACTGTAACGAAGTCCTTCAAGCCATCGCCATTGAAGTCCAGGGCTCGCAGTTCGTCGGCGTGCCCAAGGTATTCGAGAGCCGGCGCAACAGTGATGAAGCCGGCCGCATCCGGGGAGTAAACGATGAACCTGCCATCCGCAGTCGCTGGGTGGATAATGTCGTCGTCACCGTCGCCGTCGATATCGAGAAGCTGAATCTGGGGGCACAACCCCGTGAAGGTGCCAGCGATCTGTGTCGCACCAAAGGTCGGCTGGGTACCTGGTGATGATGTGTTCAGCGCGAAGCTGACTTGATGTTGACCTCCCTGCCAGCTCGGCGCGTTGCACCAGACAATGTCCTTTAAGCCGTCGCCATTCAAATCTCCGAACTGCGCCGATCCGACGAAATTTGTGAGCGGAATCTTGTTCTGCTCAATCAAACCGGTGGCCGCCACCTTGTACCAAATCAAGCCATCGGTCGGGCCGCCCGATCCGCCGCAGCGAAACGCAAGGTCGTCGCCACCGTCGCCATCGAGATCGACGACCGATTCCTGCGAAATGCAGGGTGGCCATTCGTCGAGCGCAGTCGGCACGTCAAGGTTGCCGTCGGTCGACGAAAATGAGAGCTGGCCCGACGAGTCAGGGCTGGCGCGGGTTAGATGCCACTCGAACAACGGATGGCACGAAGTTCCATTGGGCCCACAGTTCGGATCCAAGTGGTCCGCAGTCAAGAACTCGTCGGCCCCATCGCCATCAGAGTCGAGGACTACGACACCGAATTCTTCGTTCCCAGATCCCGGCGTCGGCTTCCCGAGCGAATCATTGTCCGGCGGATCTTCGGCATAGTAGTCGAGCAGCGTCGGCTTCTTACAGACCTCGACACCAGTGGCCGCGTCCGGCGCGCACTCGGTGACGCTTTGTAGCTGTTTTGAATCAGAAGCAATCGGCTGATTTGGCTGCGAGACCTGGGGCGGTTGGTAGGCCAAGTGGTAGCTCTTGACCAGGGAGGCCTCTACGTAGGTGTCGACGGACTTGAGGCGACTTTGGGAGAAGCCCTGCACCCCGCTCACGTAGTGGTGTAGCGCGTCCGGTCTATCCTCATACGTGAAGCGCACGAAACGTGAGGCAACGTTCGGGGGGATGAACAGGCCGTTGTTGCCGAGCGTTTTGCCACCGTAGCCGATAGTCTTTGGGAGTAACTCGCCCGTGTCTTCGACGACGGTGTTGGTGAGGTATCCGTGCCGACCCGAACCAACGGTCTTGTGAGATTCGTACTGAATATGAATCAGATTGTTTGCTCGATCTTCGATCCTGGAGACCGCCCAGATTCTTTTGGTCCGAGCTGCAACGAAAACACTCGAGTCATCGCTGTCACCGAACGTGAGAATGCGACCGTCCTTCGTCCAGGCCTTGAAGTAGAGCGGACCACTGTAGCTGGTCTGAACGTCACTACCGCCAAAGGCGACGACCTTAGTGAACGTGTCAATTTCGGTCCGGTACTCCGCGCCTGCTGCCCCATACGATTCGGGCGGGTTGTGTGGCACCTGGATCAACGCCTGCCCGTCGAGACAAAACCGATCTCTTTGGTCAAATGTGATGGGCGAGGTGGTGCCATCACGATCCAGGATGCGACGACAACGCGCTATGCTGGGCAAACCAGTGAGGTTCCAACCAATGCCCACCATCCCATCCTTCTTGGTGCTCGAATAGGCGAGCGCGAGCTGCGGCTGGAGGCCTAGACGCCCTGGCGGCACCTCGATGGGGATTGTGTAGTCGGCTGTCCCGCGGTCGCTCACGTCAAACGATGCGGGCGTCGCTCCGACCGCGTCGGTCGGCGCGGGTACGATGGGATCGGGAAAATGGGAGCCGTCCGGCCTCAGCGTAAGGACCGTGGGTAAACAGCTGCCGCCCGAGCGGAAGAGACCCGCGCCACACTCGCCACAGAATTCCCCGCTGCATTGCGGAGCGGCGTTGCCGGGGCACTCTGGGCCCACTTTCCCGTCGGCGCACGCGCCCGGCCAGCACGCGTCGGTGCCCGACGGCAGACCGAAACGTGGGCCGATTCCGCGCCCACATACCGAGCTAGCCATGCACTGGGCTGTGCTCGTGCACTGTTGACCATCCGCGCAGACGTTGGGGCATTGACCCCCGCAGCCGTCGGAGAGATCGCCCCCGCACTGCTTGCCAGCACAATTCGGGGCGCACCGGCAGTCGCCGCAGGTGCTACTTGGGGTGCCACAGTTTTGTGCGGGAGCAGTATTGCAGATCGGAGGAGCGCAGATCGGCGTGCTCCGAGGTGGCGATCCAATGCTCAAGCCGTCCACACAAGCCTCGTTCGACCCGCAACTCGGCGCCGCGAGATCGCAACGAACGGCGTTCTCGCAGTTCTGTCCACACACGGCACCCGGCACTCCGCAGCCAAGAAGGCTCGGGTCTGGAAAGCAATCGGGGCGCATGCAAACGTTCTTCCCGCGCTCGCCTCCGAAACGTGGCGCCTGCCCAATAGCGCACGTTAGGCCGGAGGCGCAGTCGGCGTCGGCGGTGCAGGCCTGGGAGGCTTGGCAGCCGCCGGGGCAGCTGCCAGTCGTCAGCGAGTAGTTGTCGAAGTACATGTTGGCGTGAATGCCCATCGTGCCTCCCAGGCCGTCGTAGCCCGCAACGCTACGCAGGGTCGGCTCGGAGTCTTGGACTTCGAGAGTCCAGCCCGTGGGTTCGACAGCGCCTTGCCAGAGTTTTGTCTGCAGCAGGGTCGACGTGCTGCTTACTTGGGTGACCTTGAAGCGCCAGTGGTACCAGCTATTGACGTTGGCGATGATCGAAACGCCGAACGCGGGTGTTGCCGGTGCGGTGGGTGGCAGAGCATAGTAATGGCCGCCGACGACCCTGTAGAACCGAGCAGCAGCGCTCGAGCTAACTTGGCCGACCAGCACGCCGTAGCGACTATTCGGGCTCGTGTAGCGAGCCAGCAGGGTTACGTAGGAGATCCCAGTGCCAGGGCCGATAGCAACGTCCACGAGCTGTTCGGAATCAACCGACGGTCCGGGTTCGGCGAGGTAGCGCATCGCGCTTGTGCCCGTAGCGCCGCCGATCTGACCGAGATGCCCCGAGCTGCTGAAACTTGCCGTGGCGGTCGTGACGCTGGCACCACCGTCAACCGCGGTCCATTGCGCTGGCCAGCCGCCGCCAAGCGAACCCGTTTCGAAATTCTCGGTTTGCTCGGCAAGAGCGCTGCGGGGGCAAAGCCAAACGCCGAGCATCACTGCGACCCACAGCAAAACGCTTCGCTTACTTGCCATCGCCCCAGCCCGTCCTTTCAAGTCGCGTGAGTGACTTGGTCCTTGCACCGTTACTCCCGAGGGTGGGAGCGCGTCAATCGCCGTCGTGACAGGCAATGGCCGATTCAAAAAACTCACACGTTGATGCAGTTGCTTCAACGCGTCGTTCAATGACCCAAGCTGGCGTTTCACTCCTCCGTCTCGGTCAGTGTCCGAAGGAGTTGCGAAGAAAATCGTTCGCGTTGACGTTTCCGAAACAGAACGCAAATGCAAGCGGGGCTCGCGCGGCGTATTGCCTCGGGTTGCGCTGGGCGGACGGTGAGCGCGTTCGGCGTCACGCCAGCGGCGCGAGCAAAGGTCGGCTACGCCAGCGAGGACGAGCAAACCGGTAAGCTGACCGTGACCGAGGCGAGCACTGACCCGCCGAGGTCAACCCACTTCTCGTCCACAACGGCGCCCGCCGTCGAAGTCGCCGCGCTAGCTAACGCTTGAAATGAAAGACCAAGCTGCCGCGCGAGCCGCCTTCGCGGGGCAGGTCGGCGATGATGATATTGAGAGCCGCCGGCGGTTTGTCGGTTTGGGCGAACACCATGGTTAGCTGCATGCCGAGCAGTTGGAGGCCCAGCGACATGCAGCTTTGAGCTTCTTGGCTCAGGTTCGAGTCGTTGTGGGTGGAGCCGGTCAGCGACTCTGATAGGTAGAGTGTGAACTGGGCGTCGTCGGGCAGGGGTTTGGCGCATTTGAGCGCGATGTTGCCGAGTAGGCTGCCGACTTCGCGCAGGTTCATGCGCGTCGTGGGGTCGAGGTCTCCGCCCTCGGTCTCGAGCGATGCCACGCGCGGGCCCTGTTCGAAGTGGGCGAGCGGCTTCGGGTCGCGCGGCTCTTCCAGCAGCTTTTTCACTTCGGCGACGTCGACGGCCAAGTTGAGGCTGCCGCCGCTGGTGGCGGTGTTGACGCCAATCACGGCGCCGTGCTGGTCGAACAGCGGGCCTCCGCTCGAGCCCGGCGCGATGCCGGTCTGCATTTGCAAGAAGCGCGTGCCCTCGATGTTGCGGTGCGCGCTGACGATGCCTTCGGTGAGCGTGTACTCGAAGCCGAGCGGGCAGCCGATGGCGATGGCGCGCGCGCCGATCGCGACCTGTTTGGTGGTCGAGAGCGGCGCTACAGGCAAATCCGTCGCAGGCACCGAGAGCAGCGCCAGGTCGTTGTGCGCGTCGTCGTGCAGCAACATGACATCGTCGAAATGGACGCCGTCTTTGTCGACCACTTGCAGCGAAACCGCGCCTTCGATGACGTGATGATTGGTGACGACGAGACCCGCAGCGTCGACCACGAAGCCGCTGCCCAAGCCTTCGCCGAACGACACGCCCAGCCGCTCGTAGATGGCGGCCAGAGGTCCCGATGTGGGGATGGCGCTGCGGGTATGGATCACCACGACGCTGCCCGCTCGCTCGCGGTACACTTTGGCGGCGGGCGTGTCTTCGCTCGCCTCCGGCGCTTCGCGGATCAGCGGCGGCGCAGCAGGCGCTGGCGCGGCGGACGGAGCCGCTGGCGCGTTCACCGCGGCCGAGCCGAGCGGTTTAGCGCCGCTCGGCTTGGCCGCCGGCGCCTGACGCGGACTCACGGAGCCGCTGCGAGGAATGCACGAAGCCGCGCGCCTCAGCCAACGCTCCACGCTGGCCGAATGCCCGGGAATCAAGCCGGGAGCGCGCTGTTCGAGCGCTGAGCGAACGAAGCGCGGCGTGAGCAAGATGAGCGCGGCCAGCCACACGGCGTTCACGAGCGCGAGCGTTTGGAAGAACATGCTCTTCGCTCCGGGCTGCAGCCGCCGAAACGCACGCGTCAGCCGGTGCTCGAGCAGCACAGGCACGAGCACGCACAGTACGAGCGCGCTGCCAAGACCGACGAACACCGCGACGCTACCGCCGCCCGTGAGCGCCGCCGCCGCAGAACCCACGAGCAGCACCCCGACGGCAGCGAGAACGAGCGCGACCGCAATCCCTACGAAAGCCATTGGCGGCGCAGCTTAGCGCGCTCGCCGCCCGCTCGGGGGCCCGAACCGGGGCGCCAGTGAAACCTTCGACTAGCTCCACGTCTTGACAGCGGTGGAGGACTGAGCTGCCGTGCGATCGGAGCGTCAAGCAGGAGGGAACGCGCGTGATCCTCGATGAGTTTGCGTTACCGACAAGGGGCGAGGCCAACTACTTGCTAGGCGGCCTCGAACGATTGATTCGGTTGCGCGGCGTCGAGACCTTCGTCGCCGCGCCGCTGCTGTTGGCTGAGCCTCGCTACTTTCCCGATCGTCTGGAGCCGCGGGCTCGCGGCCTCGCGCTGCTCTTGCGGCGCTTGTTGGCCTACGCAGGGCTCGAGCCCGCACAGCTAGATATCGAGATCTATGGCACGGCGGAGCGTGATCCACACGTGCGGCTGGACGAGCCGCGGCCGCAAGCGCTGGCATGGTTCATGGACATTGACGCGGGCGTGTACCGCTTTGGTGTACGCGAGACCGAGCTGCGCGACGAGCAGGCTCTGATCGGTACGCTCGGCCACGAGGTAGCTCACGCCTATCGCGCCCATCACGGTCTCGCGGTCGTGACGCGCGATAAAGAAGAGCAATTGACGGATCTGACCACGGTGTACCTCGGCTTCGGCGTCTTCACGCTCGAGAGCAGCTTTCAATTCAAGACCGGTCACTACGATGCGTCCGGGCAACAACTGCTCTACGAGCGTCAATCACGGGGCTACTTGCGTCCTGGCCAGCTCGCCTTTTTGCTCGCCGCTCAGCTTGTGGCTCGCGGTGCCAACGAAGACTTGCTACCGGCAGCGCTCGGCTCGCTGTCGGTCAATCAGGCGGCAGCGCTCCGAGAAGCCGTCAAGCAGTTGGGCCACGACGCTCCAGCGCTGCGGAACAAGCTGGGCCTGCCCCCGGTCGAGACCTGGCCGGCGCCTCGCAAACTCGAAGCTGCGCTCTCTCCGTTGCCGGCAACTTCGGTGGTGATTCACGATCGCCCCAAAGCACACCGAGCGCAGGCCAGGGCCGACCGGTTCGGGTTCCGGATTGCGGGTAATCGACTGTCCCGGGGCATTGCCATCGGGCTTGGTGCGGGCCTGGCCATCGCGGTGGCACTCGATCTTCAGGTCGGGTTTTGGCTGTGCGTGGTCGGGCTGGGCGGGGTTGGCGCGCTGCTCGGCCATAGGCGTTCGGCGCCTTCGTGCTCAGGCTGCGGTCGGAGCGTGCCCGACCACGCCGAGCGCTGCAATTCTTGTGAGCTGCGCCTCGTCGGCGACATCCAAAACGCGCTGGAGCGCTTCGATGCCGAGGAGCGCCACCGTGCCAGTCTAATCGGCAACCTGGCTGAACGACGCGAGCAAGCGCGCGCTTCGGCCGCGCAGCGCTGCCCAAGCTGCGAGTGGGTACCACTCGAAAGTGACCGCTGGGCCTGCGCATGCGGGCACCGCTGGAACACCTTCGACACGGCCGGGCGCTGCCCCAGCTGCGACAAACAGTGGGAAACTACGGCGTGCTTGAGCTGCAAAGTCAGCTCAGCGCACGACGACTGGTACGTTGACTGACCGAAGGCGAGCGCATTCCGCTGGTCAGCCCTTGGCGCGGCTTGGGAGGCGGCCGAGACGCCGCCGGTTTCGTCGACCACGCCGCCCGCCCCTTGACTCAGGCAACCGACGACGCAGCCTAGCTAGGTGAACGTCACCTGCTCCGCGTGTTCCCGGGACAATCGCGTGCCCGCCGCAAGGCTCCAAGACAAGGCGCGTTGCGCGGCGTGCAAGGCTCCCTTGCTGCCGCTCGGCCGCCCCGTGGCCGTGTCGAGCACCGCCGAGTTCGACGAGCTGATTCGGAACGCCAAGGCGCCGGTCGTCGTCGACTTTTGGGCGGCGTGGTGCGGCCCCTGCCGCGCGCTGGCGCCCGAGGTCGAGAAGCTGGCCCGAGCGCGCGCGGGTCGAACCATCGTGGCCAAGGTCGATACCGACGCGCAACCGGAGCTCGGAGCGCGCTTCGGCATCCGCAGCATTCCGACGCTGGTGATGTTCAGCGGTGGGCGCGAGCAGAAGCGGGTCAGCGGCGCCATGCCTGCGGCCGCTATCGCGGCGCAGCTGGGACTTTGAAACGAGCGCAACGCCGTCTGAATGCGCGGCGTGCGGTTACTTGGCGAGCGCGGCGGCTGACGAGCCGCAGAATTTCGTAACCGGCGTCCGTCTGGATTCCGGAACGGGCTTCCAAATTTCGGCGAGCGGCAACGTCAGACCAACGCCCGCGCAGAGCTGGCTCAGAAGCCGTAGTCGTCGGGGCGCGTTGGCTTTGGACTGCGCTTGCGCGACGTCAGCGCCGTTGTGGCGCCTGAAGGCTCTGAGCGCAAAATGTTGCTTGGCGACGAGCTGTGCAGCGTGACCGCGCCCTCGCCCGAAGCCGCTGGCGGCGCGAGCAGCGGCAGCGCTGCCTGTGCGCTCACCACGGCCTGCAGCGGCGCCGCCAGCTCCGGAACTTCCGCGCGATTGGGCGCAGCAGCCTGGAGCGGTTGCTCTGCGCGCGGCGCCGGGCGCATCAGCACCGTAGCGGCCGCGACAGCCGCTGCGCTCAAGGCAACCAGCCAGCGCCGAGAGCGCGCGCTCAGGCGCCTCCGGCCGAGCGACTCGCCACCCGGCTGCTGTCCTGGTTCAAGCTGACTCGCTTCGCTCGGCGCCGCTTCGATTTCGAGCACCGTCGCCATCGGGGTCAAGCGGCGCGAGTCGGCCAGGGCTGGACGCGGAACTTGCACCAGCGTCGGCGATTCGGTCTGCCACGCGTCCGCTTCGCGCTCGGCCAGGCGCGGGGCTACCGCGGCCCCAATGGCGTTACTGAGCTCGACCGCGCTGCGGAAGCGAAGCTCCGGATACGGTGAAATCGCGCGCTCGGCGATCGCGCCCAGCGGCAGCGCCCAGCGGCTTTGCGGCGGCGGCAGCAGCGGCAAGAGCTTGCCGCTCAGCAGGCGCGCGAGCACCGCATCGAGCAAGGGGTCTGGAAACAGCGCCCTGCCGGTCAGCGCTTCGCCGAGCATGACGCCGACGCTGAACAGGTCAGCGCGCGGATCGACGTGAGAGCTGAGCAAAAACTCGGGGGCGGCATAACCATTCGCGTTCGGCAGCGTTCCTGGCATCCAGTGCCGACTCAGCAGCGGCACGAGCCGTGCCGTGCCGTCGGAACCGACATAGATATGTTGGGGCGCCACCTCGCCGTGAACGAAGCCAACCCCGTCTTCGACGTCTTCGTGGAGCGCGCTCAGTCCGCTCAGTACGTCGAGCAGCAAACGCACGACTTGCTCGAGCTCGAAACGTTTGAAAGTGCCACTCGGCGTAAAGTCCGCGAGCCGGCGACCCTGGGTCAAGGTCGGCGCGAGCCCAGCCCCGCCCGGCATCGGCAGCATGCGCACCAAGTTGGGATGACGCAGCTGGGCGATACGCCGTGCGCGCTCGAGTAGGCGCGCCTGTTCGCTGGACATAGCGGTAGGCAAGGGCTCGCGATGGAGCCACGCGCCAATCGCCTACATCAAGCAACGTTCTGGTGTCCTACTCATGTCGCGCTGCTGAGCTTGGTGCCGCCCCAGGGGAACGCGCGCCGGCGCTCTGGCGGCACAGCTCGTCGAGCTCGCGCGCAAACAGGTCGAGCGTGCACGCTCCGCGGCTGCAAAGTAGCTCGACCAGGTACTCTTCTTGCTCGACGCTCAGCTCGCAAAAGTCGATTTCGGTCATTTTTTTGGCCTCAGCTCGGCTGTGACGACACGAAGGCTTCCAGGCGATCGAGCGTCTCGCGCATGCCGGTTTCCATGCCGGAGCAGATGTGCATGTCGCGCGACTGCACGCTGTCGTGCAGCTGCACGAGTTTGACGTACGTCTTGCCGTCGCGCTCCGCGAGCGTGACGGTGACGGTCGAAGGGTGCTCCGGAACCGGCTCGAACACCTCCGTGAACACGACCCGACGCGGCTCGTCGATTTCTTGGTACACGCCGTGAAAGCCGCAGCTCGTGCCGTCATCCATACGCAAGACGCGACGCCAGGCGCCGCCGACCCGCACGTCCATCTCGCACACGTCGAGCGTCATGCAGCTGTTTCCGTACCAGAGCTTCATGTACTCGGGCTTCGTCCAAGCGGCCCACACCAAGCGCGCCGGCGCGTTGAACATGCGCGTTATCGTGAACGACGGCTCACCGGGGTTGGCGATGAGCACCGTGTCGCCTTCGAACCTATTTTTTGCCAGCATCGTCTTTCTCCTTCAGCTCTTGCAAAAGTCCATCGAGGCGCTGAAAGCTCTCTTCCCAAAACCTTCGGTAGCGCTCGAGCCAATCGACGGCGTCTTTCAGCGGCGCGACCTCGAGCCGCCGCGGCCTCAGCTGCGCGCGACGCCCGCGAGTAATGAGCCCCGCGCGCTCCAGCACCCGCAGGTGCCGCGAGATGGCTGGCTGACTCAGCGAGAACGGCTTCGTCAGCTCCGTCACGCTCGCCTCGCCCTCTGACAAACGAGCCAAAATCGCCCGCCGCGTGGGGTCGGCCAGCGCCGTAAAGGTCGCATCCAAGGCTTCGCTTCGGTTCATCTCATAACGCCTTTGCTATATAATGCTTTGGTTATGTAGCGCGCCAAAACGGCTTCGTCAAGGCTGGATGGTGAGGCCCGGTTTCGTTTGGTGCGACGCCGCCCAGCTGGGCGGCGAGACAGGCCTACCCCTCCAAGCTCAAAGCGACGCCATCGCCAACGGCTGGGGCCCTGAGTCCGCTGCCCTGCTGCGCGAGCACGGCGGCTGTTTGTGCGCGTCCTTGTCACGCTGAGCGCGCCTTCCGCGATGAAGAGGCATGCTTCAAAAGCTCCGCTTCGCGCTCTTGCTCGCTGTGCTCTGGCTGATGCCGCGCGCGGGCCGCGCTGAAGAGCCGGGCTCGGTGCCCAGCAGCTGGACCGCCGGTTACCCGAGCATCGAAGCGGATGTCGCGGCGGGCAAGCCGCTCACGCTGCTGGTGGTGGTGCCGCTGTGCGACAGCCGCCTCATCCACTGCGGCGGCCAAGGCGCTGGCGACCCTGCCTCGCTCGACAAGAACCTGTACTGGGGCCGAGGCTTTGGGGCGCGGCGCTATTTCGAAGAGAGCGCCAAGCAGTTTCAGCGCGTGGCCCGCGAGACCGCGACGGGCGCTTCGCCGATGCTCGAGCAGCTGGTGTACCGGCGCTGGCTGCCGGGCGCGGCGTGGGGTTCGACGAAGGATGTGGAGCAGCTGGTCGTGCTGCGCGCGATTCACGGCGGCCAGATCGACGCCGCGGTGAGCGACTTCTATCACTACGCCACGGGCGGCGCGGACGTGTCGTTCGTGCAGCAGGGGCAAGCGCGAACCGTGCGCGTGCACGTGGTGGGCTACGCGGGGCACAATCGCTTGATGGATGTCACGCTCGCCGAGCTCGTCGGCAGCGCGGAAACGGCCGGCGCCCCGGCGGCGCTGCCGTCATTCGTGTTCGCCTGTCGCTCGGCGCCGTACTTCAGTCAGGCGCTCGCCAGCCACGGCTCCACAGCGCTGGTCATGACGCGCGACTTGATGGCTCCCGAAGGCTACGTGATCGAGGCGATGGCTCGCGGCCTCGGCGATCATCTGAGCCAGGCCGGCCTTCGGCAACGTGTGGTGGCAGCCTACGCACGCTGGCAGCGCATTCCAGAGCGCACCGCCAGCAGCATCTTCGCGCGACCCGGTCGTTAGCGCAGCGCTCAGTTGCAGTCGGACTCGGCCCTCGGGACATGGAGAACGGGGGCAACGCCCGCCTCAGTAGCGGGAGCCTGCGATCGCGACTAGAAGAGCCCGATGCGGTTGGCCCACGCCGTCCAGGCTGCGTTGCTGCTCGCATGCGGAGCCGTTTCGGTCAGCGCCTGGGCCGATTCTCCCGCAGCGACGCTGAGCTGGCGTGCGCCGACCGAGTGCCCGCAAGCCGAGGCTTTCACGGCGCAAGTCGAGCGTTTTCTGGGGCAACCGCTGGCCAGCGCCCGCGCCCAAGATCTACGGATCTCCGGCGAAGTTTTGGCTTCCGACGCGCGCGGCTACGTGGCCCATTTGCGCGTCCAAGGCTCGGGGGCCGCGCGCGAGCGAGAGCTTTCGCATCGCGACTGCGCAGAGCTGACCGAAGCCGCCGCGCTCGTGACCGCCCTAGCTATCGACCCGACGCTGACTGTGCCGGAGAACGGGGCCAACACCAACGCCGGCGCGTTAGCAGACGAATCGGCCGCCAAGAATC
>Ga0307516_10001261_pt1 | contig 35245 bp, 45 predicted proteins | sample 19_EM_MG_FD_203310 | JGI IMG/M metagenome (GOLD analysis project Ga0307516, IMG submission 203310) | Populus trichocarpa ectomycorrhiza microbial communities from riparian zone in the Pacific Northwest, United States - 19_EM | ecosystem: Host-associated > Plants > Roots > Unclassified | place...
GGGTCCTGCCCGTACCATCACCCGTACCGTATAGAAAGCCTGCCAGAACACTGACGGTACGGTGACTGGTACCGTACGTAACGTACCGTAAAACCGTATTGACGGGTTACGGTGCCCAGCCCTAGCTGCCAAATATTTGCAGATCACTGATCTGGTACATACTGTCTGTTACTTTTTGACCTTGCGGCCTTCAATATGGTGCGGTCACCACTGCTTGTATAAGATTAAAGAATGGTAAAGAGGAATTGAATGTTTGTTACCTTAACCGAATACAAACTTAGGTGATGCATCTTGATTCTTGAACAAGTCAAGATGATCATTAAATAATAAATTTACCGTGACTACAGTCACATAGACATCACGTGTGTGGTCGGCATTTTCCGTTCTTAACCGTTCAATAGCATTCCACGATGACATTATTATTTTTTGCCGTAACACACATCAAGGCAGTCCGAACAGCTACTATCAAGTGAGACTTGCAAGATTTGATATAAGTATGGTTCATAATGAGCCAAAAAAGAGTGGAAATTTAGTTTTCCCAAAGTGGTACATATTTTTATTTATTTATTGCACATGATCGGCTCGTTGACATATTTTCAATTTGATGAGATTAAATAGAGCGTGATGAAAGGAGGCGATCCCGCTACTTTTCATAATTTTAGCCGATTTTTTCGGTGGCGCCAAATTTTTGGGGTCAAATTTTTCAAACTACATTTGAGAGAAATCGGCTCGATGATTTCAAGTTTAGATGGCCTAATAGTCATATTTATACGCTTAACTAACATTTTTGACTATTTGATGCATCTGGGAATGAGTGTGAAAATGTTTGTCGACTTTATTTGTCCGCGACTGTAGTACTTCATCCGTTTGCCTCTCGAGCTCACCGAGGCCAAACGATAATCTCACTTTGTTTGTTTCTGTCGTCGTCCATCGGATTGTGTCGCTTATCTCAACATTTTGTAGGTTGACCTCGGAGGTTGATGATCACCCCATAACACAGGTTGATTTCAGTCAACCTAAAGTTCAACCCTCGGTAGGTTGATATACACTTTTCAACCGTTGCTAGGTCATTCATCAACCCTATCCAGCCTCACAGTGACAATTGCCCAACAACTTGACCTACGTGCGACAGTGGGAGCGGTGGAAAAGCAGTAAAGAAGTTCTAGCTCAAGTAATAGAAATAACGCATACCAAATTTTGCACCGCAAGCTCACAGTCAGGTGGCCTCAAACCATGGGATTGGACCCGTAACGAGCTCAAGGAGTTCGAGGTGGAAGCCTTACAAACAGTCCACCTTTACGATATCTATCAGGCAGGTACCAGGGTGACATTCATAAGGCAAATGTATTGAGAGCAAATCGCAGGTGTGGTCCTTTAAACAACGTCGTCAACAAGATCCTTGACTTCAGGAACGCCATGTTTCCAAATTATACCCGCCGCAGACGCAACCTCCATAGCAATCTTGCGGACAGCCTGAGTTTCCTCAAATGTAGCCCCGATCCTTCGGGCGCCATTGAGATGCCATTGAATCTGCCGAGGGCTATCGCTCGCAATAAGGCTTGCCGTGAGAGTATACGATGTCTCGAGAGGGGAGAGAACCCCGGTAAATCCATATGTTAGACCATAGCCAATGGTATTGGAGAACCATCCTATAATGAATGGGTTTCAAGACCGATAATAGCTGATAAAATGCCGCCTCACCCATGTCGGGGTAACTATCGTCCAACAAGGCTTGTACCTTGTCTGCTGTTTCTCCATAGATACTGCAGAACATGGCTCGACCAATTTTTTCGTGATCCTGCAGGGGAGTTTCGAGCCGCCTTTGATCGTTGGAGACGATACAACATGGACATCAGACATTGTTCCAGACTGACAAAATACAGACATATACACCTCACAGGCGTTGTGTCCCGAAGTTCCTCCGGCATCACCTTGTGCAAAGCAAGCAAGCTATTAATCGCCTAGCACAAGGTGCTAGAGTTAGATGCTTTCAGGCGTCATGGCATCGGATCGTACCCGCGGATAACCACATGTGAGCCCAGCCTTGAAGAGGGCATCGCGAATCTTGCGTGCGAGCAGAAGTTTATCCTCCCCACTAGCGCCATCCGCTTGCAAATCTGTCAATGCATGCTGGAAAACATGTGGGACCGCTTCCGGCTCGTTGCTTGCACAGAATGACACTGCAGCGATGATATACCATGGATTGACTAGATCGGTACAGTGGGTTAATTTCCAGGCAGCGGAGCTCGATTTGCAGAATGGATATCCGTACAATTTGGAAGGCGTTTCTGAGGATAAAGGGATTTCAAATGGTTCAGAAACGAAGGAGTTGCCAGATGAGTCATTCTTCCGAGCCGTCGAGGAGGAGCTGAATGGAAAAACGATGGAGGGGGCCTAATAAACGGTGGTCGTGCCACTGGCAGTTTAATGACTTGTGCACGTGGAGGAGAAGGATTATTAGTATCACAATATTTGTCGGCCGAGGTTTTCGTACCCTTGAATAGCACGATTCATTTGACGTTTGTGGTGTGGACCGTGTGGTGGAAACGTTGAAAACCTGACGTCCATGATCCTCATGTTCAAGTTATTATGTGTCACATCATCATGATGCATCTTGAAGTGCAAGGCCCTGACAGTGAAACACCTCATTAAACATTTCCCAAAACGTCTCTGTAATCTCCAAGTCCTCTATATACCTCCATGCCCTTGATCTAAGTCGATTTCTAATAAGATCTTCACCACTTCATTAACATCCACCAATTCCTCAGGATTTTCATCATCGTGAGGGATACCAAGTGCAGTCGGCACGAATTCTGTTTCATCACTGGCAGAAGAATCCCTCTCCAAGATTTCCATGGCTTTCCCGCAGTCGCAAATATTAGCCAACGAATGTTCGCCGTCCAGGTCAGTCAGAACCCTGTGAGCCCGTTCTGATGCAACGAATCTCGCCACCGATAGACTGGCCGCTACGATGGGGCCGGCTACAACGATGCCGTGGACCAGGACAGCGATGCCTTCACTCACAATACCGTTGCGTGACCTCTGTCGTTTCCTGTGGAATGAGGTTAGAGTAGATGGGCCAAAGACAAAGCTCGCGCTTACTCAAACGTTACTTTGGTACATCCCTTTGAAGCCATCCATTCGACGAGGTCGGAAACAGGATCTCTGCGAACGGACGGGGAGAGTGGGACCAATATGTCTTCCATGATATGCTCTACGACAACGGCGGTCTTCTCATAGTCATAACCGGAGTCAACCAGGACAGCTCCCATCACACTCTCAAAAACGTCGCTGAGTGCTTTTGGTGGATCGTACCTCCATCCTCGCGTTATGATTTCTTCTCCCGATGCGGCTTGGAGAAGCGGGACATACACGTTGACGGCCTCAGTAAGGTCTGGCTGGTTGACGAGTATGACCTTGTGTAACCCCAACTTCTTGACAGCGAGAAACGCCAGTGCAGGTGCGCAGATAGCCTTCGTCCTCGGAAAGGCTAATTCATGTGAAGTAGCCATCGGGAACTTGTCGTAGAGGAATTTGATGACCACTAAATCAAGTAAGGCTATGTTTCGACAATATGAGTGAACAGAATATGTATTGCGCTCTCAAGGTTCTTACCATCTCCAAGAAATTCCAAGCGTTGATAGGAAGAGGCGGTTACCGATGATACGAACGAAGGATGAGTGACAGCTTCCAAGAGAAGCTCGCTTCGGTGGAATGTATATCCAAGACGCTCTTCTATCTCCACAAACAATCTGGGAACAAAGGACGGTTCAGGATTCCTGCTGTACCGCAGCGCCCATGGCCAACTCCCTCCAAACGCCAAACCAAGCGCCGTTCCAGCTTGCAAAGCCATTTCAATCCCGCCAGTGGCAAAGCTCGCACCCAATATCGCTTCCATACAGTCTTGCAAGCTTCGACGAGGAAAATTCCTGGCAACTACCCTTCGTGCACCAGGATCCTGCGATCTCTCAACAGTTTCGGTGAATATCCATTTATGGATTCCTCGCATCTCACTTGTTAAGAACGTCTGCAGACCAATTTCTTTGGCTCGCGCCAGGAGAAAGAGGTTGGAGATCGAGCTCTGTCGCAATGTCGTCAGTTGACCTTCGTGCCGGTGAGGGTATCGGTTGAAAAGATGAACCGAGGTACAAAGCTCCAGGACGGCATCGCCCAGTGTCTCCAGGCGTTGATTATTGAATCCTGCATTGGCACTCGGCAACGTAAGAGCTTCCACGAGTAGATCGTCCCGAATGGGCGGAAGACCCAATTCAAGCCTCGCTCGTCGTGCACGATAAACGTCTGTGATGCGATAGACGAGAGGAGGTAGCAGCTCATAGGCTGTACGAATGTTTTGTGATATCGGAATCCAAGAACAGCAGTCCCGTGGTACAAGACAGCCATTGGGAACCGTCGCAACGTCGTCGTATCCAGCCTCCGGTGGTAAATCAAAGACACGGTCAAAATAACGCTGAAAAATTAGAGTTTCCACCAATGGCCCACCAAGGGGGACTCTTCCTTTCCACTTTTTCCCGGTCCATCTTTGCGTGAAATATTCAAAATAGGTCGGATAACCTTCTTCACGAGACCCAGGCAACGGGATGGATGTCGTCATGAGGTCGGATCGAATATTTTTGAGTAATAAAGGGCGACCAGGATCATTCCAATTGACAAGCATCAGCGTACCGTAATCCTTTTCATCGATACCACCCCAGTCTGGAAAACCATTTGGATTGAATGTCAAATCCTCCATTGCATCATAATCAGGCTGATTATCCGGGGTGATTGGGACAAGAAAAAGACCCGGGGGCATAAGCAATGGTCGCGCGCTGACGTGGAACCAAATCCCGCGTTCGGTGAAGTTGCGCATGGTTGTCCGTTGCCAGCTCTCCTCCTCAGGATCGAAAAAAATCTCTTCACCAGGTGCTGTGCGCAGACACCTCGACCCCAATATGAGCTCGACTGAGGGTACTATAGAGCCGGTTATCAGAGCCGCAACGGGTTGGTTATTGACAAAAACGGTGTGGCTCCAGAGTCTCGGCCCAGTTGTCCAAGGATCGTGGACCAACACATCCATCATAATTGGAACATGCTTCGCACTATGGACAACATTCCCTTCCATGTATTCGGCCTCTGAATCCTTGGAACCAGTGACAGGAAGCAGGTACTCGTCGAAGACATCGAGCTGGTGTAACCGCTTAACTGCCATGAAAGCTACAGCGCGTTTCGCCTCTTTTCTAGAACGGCGGGAAGGCCCACGGTACAGCAAATCCTCCGCAGGCAGAGGAATACTCGAGGGTAGCTGGAGTGTTGATTCGAAGTCACCGGTGAATTGTGGGAGATGTGGCGGAGTGAATGGATCGCGGGGAATAAGCGCACAAAGATAGTGGATGAGATGGACTGCGTTGTCATAAGTTAGCACTGCGCCAGATGGTTCCACGAGATATCTCTCCCTCTCCAGAATATCTGTCTCATCATATTCGTCTATTTCTTGCTCCACATCTTCATTGTGATCATGACGCGTCCGATATATCTGTTTCATCTCAGGCTCCTTCTCCTTCAGGGTTTTGTATCTCGAAAGTTGAGCGATGTCATCCTTCTGGATCATGATAACAAAGGTGGAGGCTTTGTTTCGAGCTCGGCCGCGAGACTGAACATATCCAACCATATGTTGAACTGAGTCAAACCGAACGACAAGATCGCAAGCCTGATGGGTAATCATTCATATAATTGTTGGAATGTTGAAATCAGGGACAAACCGGAAAATCGAGACCCTCTTCAGCGACCGAGGTTGCAATCACTATAGAAAAACGTCAGAAACAGAAATAGCAACTCTCAACGGCGACGTACAAAGATTAACCTCGCGTTTGCGAAAGAGAGCGATAGCATCCGAACGCGCGCCAGGAGTAGATTTCGCTAATCCATCAATCCCAACACCTTGACCAACGAGACATGCCGTGTGGATTATTCCCTTCAGCTCTGGCAGCGCTGGGAGTATGGACGTGAGGCATGCAGCCACTTGTCGCTGTTCCACGAAGACAATGCCCTGGAAGGTCGATGTGTGATAGGCTAACAATAGTTCCACCAGAGTTTGGACTTTGGGTGTGCACCATGCCATGGGGACGGGTATTGATGTGTAGTTTGGTGATGATAGGTCGGGAAAGAAATCAGTAAAGCCAGCATGGACATCGCGTATTTCCCAGAAGGCTTGGGGAAGCGGTGGCTTTGAGGCGAATTTCGTTGGGATATCGATATCGTATTCCGCTACCTGCGTGTTGTGCGAGTATTCCAGATCGATGTGGGAAATGTGTTGCTGAAGTTCGGCATGGAGGAAGAGTGAGGCTGCATATGGTCCGAGATTATGCAAAGTCATGTTGTATCGCATCTCGATTTGATGCCACGAGACATTGATATGGTCCCAGACGTTGGTGTCGAAAACCTGGAGACACATCCATAGCGATGGGGACGGAAAGTCGTATTCCTCTGGGGGATGTAAAAAGGACTTGGTGACCTGCAACATGTTTCAATGGAGGACAGCAAAATTAAGTGGACGTAAGTCACCGACTTCAACTGGTTTTGGCGAGTGCTTAGTCAGCTCATTGATGTGCGCTTGCACCCCGATTATCTTGGAATCCAAATTCGCCTCCAAAGTAGCTAACGATCCGACGGGGTCTTTCGGGTTCCGAACTGGGGACGCAGTCATTCCAAAAATCTTTGGTCGACAAGCTGGATCCACATGAAAGTACTCGCGCATTATCCCGTTGTAAGGATGATTTTTCCTAGCGTGATGGCATTCATCGAAGATCATAAGGGATACCTTCGTGATACTCCACAATGAATGGGTTATAAGGTTCAGGAATATCTGTGCTATATCAGAATCTTGAGTTGAAATCAGCTCGGCAGAGGAAGAGGCGACGCACCAGTCATCACGAATATATCATGTTTTGAAAATCGTTCCCGCCATCGAGACCTATCTGCCAAATCGATATCAAGAGCACCATGAAGCTTCAAAACCCTCAGCGTCGTGTTTTCGGCGAGAAAGTCGCCCTGCTGTTCGACCAATGCAACTTTGGGAACCAGAAAGATGATGGCCTTGCCTCTCGATAATTCTAGAGCGGAAATCCACCTGATGAGCAAAAGACTTATCAGTGTCTTTCCGGAGCCCGTGTCTAGGGCAGCGACCGTGTTCCCTGGAGTATTAGGATCGATACAAGGTAGATGTGGTGCGAGAGTAGAGCAGGAGTGAATAACCTTTCTGAGCTCTTACAAAGACCTCCTCCTGGTAGCGTCTAGGGATGAGTTTGTCTGGAAAGGAGGAATCATGGCCGAGGCAAGACGCCGACATCGATGTGGGCGCATACAACTCACGCGTCATGCTGACATCTCCGTTTATGATACAAGCAATGCCGACTGCGCCGGGGCGGCGTATGTTCTATTATCTAGGTAGTCTATGACATCAGAAGCTGCTTGTAGACGACATTTCTCGTCTCAGAGTTGTAGAAGACGCTGGGGAAGGAATTATTACAGGAGAAGTGGAAGAAGCTGATGCAACTGGCACGGAAGTGGGCAAGACGCGAGCTGTTGAGATCCCAACCAACCAGAACTCATGCCATGACCTAGCAGATGAATTAGATGAAACAGACATGGATGGATGACAACTGACCTCGAACAGACGTAGTGGCCTAAGCGTCCATGAACGCAATATCGAGGGGATTAAGTGGAATTCGCCGGACATCATCTGTCATAGGTTCAGCACCAAGACGGGAGACACCGCGAGAAGTGGACGAAGTCGGAAACGGAAAAACACGCCGCGAGATGCGTAACGTGGCATGACTTGAACAGAAGATGGTGGAACGCCGGAGAAGTCTCGAGAAACAGAGACCAATTTAGAAGGGTGAGAAAAGAGCACCAAAGCGAAGCACCGGCAGAGCGCGTGCGAAATTCAAGCTGCCATTATGATAGTAGGGATTCGACTGCGACATTACACCAGATTCAATCTCACAGCATACTGCGCATCATCGTCCAGTCACATAAAAAGGAAATCATTCCTTAATCTATACTATGGCCGTCAACCCAAACGAAGATACCGAATTGTGTGTTTGACTTCCGCGCTCCTCACACAAAGTTGACCATTTCACCAGCAACGATGCTTTGAGAAAACACGGTATAATACCACCGAGGGAACCCACACCACCATCCCCATCACCCCCTCCCTCGCCCACCTTTGACGATTTGCTCAACGATTCTTCGCTGTCCAGGCTCCAAGAACTCAGCGAAGATGCACCGAATGACGAGTCGGAACGGTTCATCGCTGCGTTCAGGCGACAGCGCATAGCAGAAGAACGGAAAGAAGATAAAAGAGCACGATTCGGGCGAGTCTATCCGATAGGAAAAGATGATTACACCCGTGAAGTAACAGAAGCAAGCAAGATTAATGAAGAGGACGACGAAGAACAGACAGGGACTGGTGTAGTTTGTTTCCTTTACAAGGACGGGTGAGTTTCCTTGAACTCTCTCTCAAGATCTCTACTGAACGCCATTTTATTAGGATCCCAAGAAGCGATCGTACATTCGAACATATCCGTACGCTCGCCTCACGGTACCCACGAACGAAATTCGTCTCGATTGTGGGCGACAAATGCATACCCAATCTACCCGACAGTCGCGTTCCGATGCTAATCATTTACAAGAACGGTGAAATCCGGAACCAGATCATAGCTTGGGGAGCTGACAAGGATCGACGAGTAGAAGGTAGACATATGCTGACGTTCTCCACTGCAACACGCCTCTAATCGGAATATCAGAGCTTGAAGCAATCCTCCTGGTGACGGGCGCTCTTCATATTCCTGAGCGACCTCCACGCCACGACGATGACAGCGATGACGATGAGGACGATGGCGATCCATCGTCACGCATGCGTTCAGCTCCAGCTTCCGCAAACGGGAGGGCAAAGAAAAACATACGTAACAGAGCGAAAGGCGGCGATTCGGATTCTGATTTCGATTTCGATCTGTAACCTACTTGATTGTTATCACGCGAGTGCACGATGGCATAACATGACGACTACCCCACCTTCATCGTGACGAGGACGAATGGATCGCACCACATCTTCCTCCAAGGTTCTGCCGGAAACTTTTGCAATTCAGGCAGACTACGTGCGCCTTCCTTATAGGCAAGGTTATCATGACTGCTGAAGGCGGTTGCCTCATGATGGTTACCCGCTGCCGAACAATATGGCTAAGTTATGAATTCAGCACTTTTCAGATTGACAGTAATCGCGATCGCTCCTTACCTGCCCCTGATATGATCATTGATGGATTGTGCATCACCCATGGTGTCACACATGTGGCATCGATAAACCGCAGGTTGGCCCGCGATCTGAGCCGCAACACGCGCATAACATCCATCACTGCGGCCCACGACGACCCATCGTGGAGTTCGCTTGCGAAAATTGGTATGTTCGATCGAATGCATGACCTAACAGGATAAATCACCTCAGCCAAGGCGTCCAGATGAAGATGATAAAACCATGAAACCAACCCCGCGACGCCAAGTCATCACCAGACGCATCCTCGTGCTATCCCTACAAGACATGCATTCCATTATCGGGTTACACCTATCCAGGAACGCCCCGGTTGTCGTTTCTGGATCAAGACCACAAGCAGCCACGATCGATCGCGCACCAAGATAGGCGAATTCGTCGAAAGACACTCTGTTCCCAACATTCCAGAATTCCTGGTGATAATCTTCAAATAAGCGGGCCACAGAGGGAGGTTGCTTGATACTAGGCCGCCAGGAGAAAGTAGCAGGATTGGAAATAATACTTTGCCACTGTCCCATCAACTCTCCTGCTGCGGCTACGCCTTGACAGCGGAAGAAAGTCGTCGCAAGCTCGAGATGTGTAGTATCCACGTATTGGGGGACGAGTGATGACTTCCTCATGATGCCGACCAGATCGCCCTTCCTTCCGTCTCGCCAGGTACAGTAAATTCGGTAGGTTTCAGAAGGAGCCGGGAATGCGGAGACAGCGATGGTCTGGTCACTAGGTGTGTCCTCGATGATCGCTCGGAAGGGCTCCATCTGACATAGTTCCGCTAGAGGAGCAGTGATTGAATAATGGGTATCACAGATCGCCATATACCGGGCGAACGCCATCCGTCGACTAGTGAGAAGTTCCGCTCGTGCTTTCTCCAGACGGAGCTTCTTGCATTCCTCCATGAATGTGATGATTTTTGGGGCGATGGCATTCCAGACTAAGTGTCAGCTTTTTAACGAAATCGTCGGGACGTGTTCTGGGTTTTGTACTCACTACGGTCTGTCAGGTCTTTGGGTACTTTGGCCAAAGGGTGGTTACGCAGCATATCAAGGTCCATTTGTTCGAGCTCCTCACTCCAGCCTTCCGATATACATTTCTTCAAATCAAACCTATATCAGATTTAACAACAGGACTCACCAGCATCGGCCAACCTTTGGAGAATTCTGAAATACAGGTCGATGTATCTTCTTGCGCCGAATATGTGGGTGTAGAAGACCTACGAGTCGAGCCGCCCCTTGCGGACCGCATCTAATTTTTCCTTCCGTTTGAGAGACCTGGTCTCGTGCCAGTCTGTTAAAGCGGGCTAAACGTTGATACTTGATGATCCCAGATGTCTTACCGGATAGTGGGATTACTCACCATGCATTTTTCCCATACGTTGTAATCTTCCTGAGCTTTCGCCAGCCATGCTTCCACAGAATGCGGGTTGTTGTCCCTAATTCTGAGATATTCTTCGACAAGTTTCCGAACCATATCCATGTCGTAAATTTCACGTTTGATGTCCCTGCTGGTGACGGGCTGAAAGGAAGGAGTGTGGACGATGGTCCCCTTCACCTGTGCTAACTGGCGTGCCCCAGGCGGAAGGTCCCAGATCATAGAATCACGAGGTATTTTGTTCCTCTGCTCATAGCTAGAACGAAGCGGTGAATGTCTAGCTCTGGAAAACAATGCAATGATTCTCACTGTTCTCGGAAACATATCTTGCAGGCACGAACTCGACTAGACCAGACGATCTTCGTGACTGGCTCAGTCCCGCAATACTGACATGACTGTCAGCAAATGTTGTTACGTTATATACGGGAAGAACAAACCGACATGGCAGTGTGGGGAGAATATCAAGTTGGCATACTCCGGCTCTGACATATTAGGCGGACAATCGGGCAATCCCTCGACGTTGGATCGGGCTCGTCTCCACACCCACCTCATATTTCGGGTCATGAGGAATGAGCGCATCTGCTTGTACGAGCGGCCGAGGGATAACAGGTCCAGCGGTGCGAGATGTCCAAATATCTGTTGCTTTCGTCAGTCTCGATTGTAATCGTCAAAGACACATATTCCATATGCACGCACCTCAAGAAGTATATCGAGAGGCATATCCGGGAGCTGTGCCAACCTGCCACGTCGCCCGCGGAGGGATTTCCAAGAGGTGGGGTATGTTGACGATATGCGGTCATTATTTGGGGGAGTCTGCATAACGAATTGAAGCTGACGGTTCCTGATCCTTCGGAATCAGGGGAAGTTGTGCTTAGCGGGACGAGGGAGCTCTATTTATTCAAGAGGAAAGAAGGGCATGTGGACCACACCTGCACAATCATTAGTACTTATTGAGTCTTTCATGGTTCATCCACTTGACACCTGGCGCGACGATCGGAGAAGTGAGTAATGACGGTTTGAAGGTTCAGGTTATTTGCCATGTGGCTCGCATGATTTCTCACCTAAGTGGATCGGGGGTGGATGCCGTCGCATCGGCGCACAAGGCTTGGCATCGTGGCGCATGCTCGGATGAGGGTTGATGCTGGGTTGATTGACGTTCCAAATGGAGCAATACACTTTCAATTGAGCATCAAATGGTGCGGGGGTATTATAAGAAAGGCCAAAATTGACGCCGCGAGGCCGCATCTCGCATCGAAACTCGACGAGGGTTGCATGAGGTCGTTATTACATACACATCTAATTGCTTGAACAGAAGGTCTCGTTACTCGTAACGGCACCGTGGCATCAAGGTGGCCACACTTGATTGGCTGCTATGATAAACAAGAGAGTGTCAGTTGTTTTTGAGGACCGCACGACTCGGAGCCGACCAGGTTTGCTCTACTTCAAGCGAAATATCCCGTTATCCTCCCTCAGGGAATTGGAAATCTGTTTGAACTTCCGTTTGCTTAGCCCTAAATCAGAAACACAACGGGGATGTATACTGATCGTTCATATTGCCTCAACATCCGCTCCTCGGCATCTGGCTACAGGGGGCGAAGACTTCATCAATCAGTCTGAGTTTCACATTATCACCTTTTGAAGTGATGGTTCAAAAGGGAAAGAAGGCGACTAATTTATCGTAGCGATTGCAAGGAAGCTTGATGACCTTGGTGAGTCGTGACAGCCAATAGGCTGAAATCAACCTGAGATCTCGACCTTGAAAACAAGCGATGGCGTCCTACACGTATGTTATGATAATGGGAATTAACTCTTGGCAAGCCTCTTGGTTCGATTGAGGCCTTCGGCTGTTCATCGTCACAGTTTCGACGAAAAGTGGGTGAACGCCATGCGTGTGTCTGTATCATGTACGCATACCGCAGCAATTGATTGCATGTCCTTGTGATTAATTGAGCAATTAGCTCCAAATGTGGTTTAGATATGATGATACACGTTTTCGTAAATGCCAGATTCGATGCTGTGCAACTTCAAGGTGGGTTTCGTTAACACGATTCTGAATCGAGGTGATTCATCTCGGAAAACAGCATAATGGTCGTTCAACATACCAACTTTGTAGAACTCTATAGCCCATTCATTTACTCGGAGAGTCAGAAGCTCTTTAGGTTCTCTGCATAGGGATGGGGGACGGGGGGGGACGACAGCTGTCACCTTTTCTACTTCGTTCGCTAGTAGTGAGATGGAGCGTAACATCCCCGCAATCTGTGATCACAGTTAACAATAAGGCAGAACGTACTCATCAAGATCAGTCTTGTGGAAACTGACCGAGCGTCGCATTTTCACAAATGCCGCATCCCAAGAAAATACTCCCTGGACTCCCCTCTTGTAGAGTCGCGGCGGTGAATATACCGAACATCCAACGTATGCCTGATGCCACCTTGGACGAGGATCACCTGAGAATTCGCAAAGTCATTGTTTTGGCCGGGCCTCCGAGGGCCTTTCAGCCTCTCGTTGACCAACTCGTCGAATTCCTCCCTTAATACTACCTCCCTCCTTTCCTGATCATCCTTCTGCAACTTCAAAATACCTCTCTGCTTCGCACTAATAACCTGGTTTTCTTTTCTTATCCCGGGGAGGCAGGGAGGACTTGAAAACCCACTTCCCGTCGTCCGCGTCCTCGGAGGTACGTGGCAGGGGACTCCCTGCTTCTCGAGCGAGTATCAGTCTTGGCCCGTTCGGGGTCGCGGTGGCGTCTGCGGCGCCTCCTGTCCTCGTCGCTATACGGTTCGCCAGCGGAGGCTACACACGCTGTTTGATGCCCCCGACTGTCCATAAAGTCGCTGCCGGCGGCAGGATAGGATCGAAAGGTCCGCAAAGAGACAGGTTGGTGTTCTGCCACGTGACGTCATCAACCATCTGACCAGCCACTGAGCCAGTGGCAACTACACAATGTCGCCACTGAAGGCTCCATTTCAAATCCCCAAGTATAAAAGGGTGCCATCGAGAAGGAATGTGCCATACCTTCTTGTTTCCCATTTGCTGCTTGACCCTGCAATTCTCTGAATCATCTCAACTATGGCTGGTCAGTACATTCTCGAATCACACTCACCCTCACGTCAAAACCCTCCAGGAACCAAACGAACGTCTGACGTGGCTGATTCTGCTGTTGCTCCGCCCTCAAAGGTCGCGAAGATTAACAACGCGACGTCGTCGTCCAAAGGCAAGAAAGGCAATAGGCGAAGTGCCAAAGTACGGTTTTTCTTCTACTTCTTCTTAATGCTCACTGCTTCTTCGTGGTGTTCAAAGCAGGAAGCTTTGTCTCGACATAGGTTTATGGCAAATGCTGCCCCCTTTCATGTCAATTTGACGCATACTCCACCGACTACTGATGCCGATGGCGACCCCACGGCACCCGCAGACCCCGGATTCATTGGAAACTTGATCCTAGTGCCGACCAATTTCACAACTGGAAGCTATGGATGGAAAGGGAGCAGGAGGATCGTGATCGGAGTGCAAGATCCTCGAGGTACCGACTCGGAGACAAACAAACTTCAGGTCATGTTGACGTCGGTGGCTTTTTCATGCCTCCCTGCCTATCGCTGATCAGATATTCTTTGACAGAGTCAATGCCACCGTGCTCGGTAGCAAACAGGCGAAGTCAGGCGACAACAGCGTGGAAGAGCTTGAAGAGGAAACTGCCGATAAGTCGGAGGTTGTGGTCGAAAGTGGCGAGAAAGCCGACTTTGAATGAATAAATCGTCACTCGGGCTTTTTTCGAGATTTCCTCGTTCGCTGATCGGGACCGTCGCGAGTTACTGTAATCATACAATGTATACTTTATATAACTGTTGGAATGTTGCGCCCCGTCAAAGCGCCATGTGTCACTCAGCTGAATGCTCCAACTTGTTCTTACATGGCATCGAAGACGGGCATCGGCCACGGCGACGAGCTCCCCATCACTACCAACGTCCACAGGCAGACGACGAGGTCGTCAGCATTCTTGCGTCTTTTCAAATACCTAGCTCTCTGTTCCACGGCCCTTATACTCACCACCATCCTCCCCTCTCCGTGGTCACTCCCTCACCTTGGCCGGCCATCGTCCACCGTACCACTAAACGCCGTCACCCAGGCCGCTGACCCTGCTTCTCAGTGGAAAGACGACATCTGGCCTTTCCGTCCACCAAGCGCTTGGGATATATCAACCGACTTTCCCTACCCCCGCAAGCTCGAGTATGATGTCCTGGAAGGGACCTGGTTGCGTCTCGACGTCCATCCCAAGTCTGGGGACATCGTCTTCGATATGGTTGGCGACCTATACTGCCTGCCTGCCGCAGACATCGCGGAGGGCGGTATAACGCGCGCTCGTCCCATTCTCGTGGGCATTCCCCACGATTCCGACCCTCACTTCTCTCCCGAGGGCGAAAGACTCGTGTTCCGGAGCGACGCAGAGTTGGGGGTGGAGAATATTTGGGTTCTGAGTTGGAAAGGCTGCAAAGAGATGGATGTCCGAACCGTTCATGGCGAGGAGGTTAACCATGGCGGGAAGGAAAGGGCAGAGGGGAAGCACAACAGGCTCTTGAAAGAAGGTCGACAAGGAGCTCTCCGCGTTACCAACGAGACATATCGATGGGTCTCTGATGCACGCTTCCATCCATCCGGTTCTTCCGTCATTGCTACCAAATGGTACACATCTGCGCGCTCCCTCGGTGCTGGTGAAGGCTGGCAATACCCAGTACCCTCTGTGGAGGACTTGCAGGCTGGGAAACGGCATCAAATCAAGGCTGGAGAAGGACAGCGAATCATCGGAAGGGACCTGCCTCGCGGGTGGTCTGCTGAACAGTATGGTGACCAGCAAATAGGTCCTGAACAGATCCTATGGAATGGCGATAGCATCATTTATTCCAAGAACGTGCGCGATGAAAGTAATTTCCAATACGGCAAAGGTTTTGTTATTTAACATCCTGTTCGTTCCCCCATCTTGAACGAATTTCTAGATGTACACTCTGGAATATACGCCATCTTCCAGAGGAATCTCACCACTGGCGCTACAGAAACCCTAGTTGATACCTTCCCAGGCGGTGCCAGTCGTCCCGAGCTTTCTCGTGATGGGCGTACCCTTGCTTTCGTCCGTCGAGTGCGCGACAAAGAAGCCCTCGTTCTAAAGTACGTTTTCTAATCCCTTACCCTTACGCGACAAAGACTTATCGTCCATATGATAGAGATCTGAAGACTGGAACCATCCACTATGTGTGGTATGGGCTCACGTACGACCTCTCCACCGTCTCTGCGCCAATGGGAACATACCCCTCCTTCTCATTCAACCCATCTGACGATGCCATCATCATCTGGGCCACTGGACAAATATATACCGTCCCCCTCGCTACCAATGTCCGCGGTGAAAGGGTTCGATCTTCCACAGCCCCCTTCCCCATCCCCTTCATCGCACACATCGAAAAACGTCTCGCAGAGACTTTACGTGTAGAAAGCGATGTTTTGAAAATGGAAACACAGGATACACAGCGTGTCCATGCATTCAAAGAATTGCGCGTGGATGAGAGCGGGAGGCGAGCCGTGTTCCAGGCTGCTGGAACAACATACGTACAGGGCGTGGGCAAGAAAGATCCCATCAGAGTCCCCGTTCTTCATAACACCTCCCCTTACTATTCCCCGTCGTTCGTCTCTGGAGCAGACAACCTCATCTTGCATGCCCGCTGGTCAGACTCTGAATTCAGCTCGTTTGAGCTCGCAGATCTCCATTCCGGCATTGCACACGAGCTACAGGGTCTTCCTCTCGGCCGCTACTTTTCCCCCATACTCTGTGAATGCCGAGGTTCCCAGCGCCAAATTGCGTTCGTCAAAAGCGGCGGGGATCTTCTGACTGGCGATATTGTGGCCACCGCCAACGTCGGACTCTACATCGGGGACATAACTCCACCTCCCAAAGATGCAAAAACCTCGTACTCGATCTCGATCCGCAATCTTCACTTCGTACCGTCTGAAATCGATTCAGGAGGACGCGTCGACATGCGTTTCTTGGATGGCAACAAGAAGCTGCTTGTCCAGCAGTCGAGCCGTGCCTTTGTTATAGACCTTGGGGCGGGCGCAGACGAGAATGGGTCGTATCCGCACTCTACACTTGCTTCTGGCCAAATATCGAAAGAGATTGTTGTCTCTCTCAAGCCCGGCAGGAAAGGGAAAGAAGGCTACACTGCTGGTCACATTGCCTTTGTGGATTTCTTCGACATTTATCTCGCTTCAGGGAAGCACGTCGCCGAAGATGAGGCTGTCTGGTCCAAGCCGGGTAATGCCACCACGGCATTGACACGTTTGAGTTTAGATGGTGGACACGACTTGACCTTCAGCCCGGATGGGAAAAAGGTTTTCTGGTTCCTCGGTAAGTTCATCACTCGAGTTCAAGAATCAGCCGACTCAGCTTACGCTTCTTATAACTTTCAGGGCCATTCTTACACTCATTGGAGATCTCCAAATTGCACCACTGCAGCTCCGAAATCGCCAGCGACCGATCGACGTTCGGCATTTCGTGCGTCAAGCGCCTCGTCAACTTCCAAGAGGTCTTTGTCGAGCATTCCACCGACGTTGCGCGATTGAAACAAGATGCGGCGGGGCTTGAGCTTGTCGTCATCCACAATGCTACACTGTTGACCATGGCTCATGGAAAGGCGCAGTGGGACGTGATGCACGGCGGCATCTTGATCACACAAGGAGGGATCATCCACTCGGTCGGTGTGTTGGGTCAAGACAACATGGTGATTCCTGGTGGTCCTGCAACCGTGATTGATGCCCAAGGGGGTGAGCAAACATCCTGCAATGCTGTTTTGACTTGGGCTGAAGTGCAACGCAGGTTTCATCGTCCCTGGCTTCATTGACGTGCACGCACATTGGGATGGATTTTCGAACCGTTATCCTGCTGCATCATGGGAGCTGGAAACTTTCCTCGCTTATGGTGTCACGACCTTGCACAAGTGAGTTGCCGTCAACGGCTGAGTGAGTATAAGTTGTAGACTGAACCTGTTTTCTTCCCCAGCCCCAGTGCAGACAACGTTGCCGGTTTTGTGGAACGCAGCCGGGTGGAGAGTGGCCAGCTTATCGGACCTCGCATCTTCACTGTCGGAGATGTTATCTACGGAGGTGGTGAACCAGGCATACATCAGGACATTTCGAATAGCGCCGAGGCCCGTTCTGCGCTCGTCAGGATCAAAGCTGAAGGCGGCCCAGCGAGCATTTCGTACAAGAATTATAACTTGCCTTCGCGGTATGTTGTTTTCGCTAACATTGCAGCTTATTCGTTGTCAAGATAATCAACTGGATTTGCAGCGCTTCCCGGCAGCGACTTCTTCTAGAAGCTCGGAACCTAAGCATGCTATGCGTGCCTGAAGGGGGGATGAATTATGATTGGGATCTTACATACATTATCGATGGTATGTTTATCTGTTAAGGTCGTTTTACGGTCGACAGTGGCTGACATGATCATGGTTAGGTATGACGACGGTCGAGCATGCTTTGCCAGTTCCTGTCCTTTACGATGACGTGCTCACACTCTACGCCTTGAGCGGAACGGGCGCAACTCCGACTCATATTGTTAATTACGGCGGAGCTTGGGGTGAACAATTGGTGTGGGCCACAGAGGATATTCCTAATGACCCCAAGTACGACTTTTTCTTTCTTTCTTCAGTGGGGAAATCCAGAAGGCTCAATCAATGTATTTCAAGATTGAGACGGTTCACAAGACACGACAAGCTGCAAGGTCTCACCGAATCCACCGCGCGGCCTGCTCACTGTAATATCCTTTCCTTTCAAGGACTTGAGTTGTAGCAAATTGACTTACACACATTTGCAGCATATCAGCTTTTCAACACCTCAGCCTCTGTTGCGAAGATGGTGGAAAAAGGATTGTTGGCCCATATCGGTGCACACGGCGAACCTCCGCTTGGGCTAAACTACCACGCGGAGATGTACTTCACACAGCAAGGTGGTTTGAGCAACTATGAGGTGAGGATGACTGCGCTTGTTGGTCCTGGATGAGCTCATCTAAATCTGCTTAACCAGGTCATACGGGCTGCTACGTCATCTGCGGCAAAGACGCTCGGCATGTGGACCTCTTTGGGGTCGCTTTCAAATGGCAAGCTGGCTGACTACCTCGTGTACCCGCCTGGTGTGGATCTTTTAAATGGGGATATTTCGGAGACTCGGAACATTCGGTTTGTGGCTCGAGGCGGACGGATCTGGAACGCGTCGACGATGGAAGAGGTTTGGCCAGTGAAAGGGAGGAAGCAAACTGTGCCGCCAATCAATGGGGATTGAATATTGAGCTCCTGTCTGGTGAGATCCGTGCAGCGGAAATGAGCAGGGCTTGGAGGAGGTAAACTTATATATAAATGAAATATATCTCTATTCATCGATTCTGTCTGAACTGCAGCCGCACACGCGTTCATGTACATGTCATTTCCATTCTTTGAACCTGGCGCCATGTAGCAAGGTGTTCATATATTGCAAGAGATTGGTATGTACCACTTGGGGAATTAAAACACGAGTTTATGCACACCCCATGGAGCTTGGTAAATCCTCGTGATGCATCCCAGACCCACTCGCCTCCGCAGCCTGGCAAATTTTCGATCGACCAGGAAGGCGATAGCGATGATTTGCCGGTACACAATGGAGGCACGTAGATGGAGATCGTCGGTAACTTACAAAACCAACAGGCGCGCCGCCAAAACCGACGAGCGGATGGCCGAGGAAGCCAGGATCTAAATATGAGGAGCGTGCGGTGATCCTACTGTATCTGCTCAGCATGTCATGGGCCTCTTTTTTGTCGTTGGCCCTCTCCACCTCTTTTCTTTTGCCGATAGTGCCGCGTAGAGACGGCATCGATCCCGAGGTGAAAGAAAGCGATTCTTGTTCTGAGAGCAATACAAGTTCCCTGGGCCGCGAGGACAATCCTGCCGAGGCCTTCGAGTTGCAGCGGGCCATAACCCTCTTCATGACGTCCTCGTCGTGATCTTCGTTCTCATCCCCACATGTATCTATCCATATCTCGTCGTCGGGCGTGGCGTTGCCGAGGAGTCTCGCTTCCGAGAAAGATGAATGTGTAGGAAATGACGGCATTCCTCGCGGGCGATAGCGGGCCATACGCCTCTCGTGCTGGCTTAATCCATCCTCCCCGTATTTGCCCCTGTCCACCCCTTTTCCTTTGCTGGTGTCGTCAGAAGCAGCTGGGTACCACGACAAAAGCGGATGCGAAAGGCCCTTGGGCAGTGCACCGGTCGAAGACAGAAGAAACGGCGTTTCAGACATTCGGGGTGAGCATAAGCATGGAGGTAGGGCCATCTCCGACGCGTCGATTTCTGCAATGTCAGACCCAAAGTCGGATTCATCGTCGCGTTCAACGTCTGATTCACCACCTTCTGACATGAACAGAGGTCGCATCATGTGGTGAAGGTGCAACTCGGTTTCTGGAAAATCCGATAAAAGCTCCTCGCTTTCTTCCGTCATTTGTTGCAGTAACGCCTAGCGGGAGATTTGTTGTCAAGTAACTACAAGTCATCGATGTACACTCACGAAGCTGAGGAAGGGGTCCAGGTCCTGTGCGGCTCCGAACGAGTTGGTGGAAAGATTCTGCGAGACGTCTAGGTTCCAGAAAGGCTCGGTATAGGAGGTGGTGCGATCCATCCTTCGCACATCCTGGAACCAAATTTTTGACCTCCTTATAAAAAGGAGCTGGCCTCGCGGCAGGAAGTGTTCCCACTGTGTTTGACCCTACCAGCCGGCCGCCGACACGAGATTCTTTATGTAAATGCGAGGGCGATTGAGGTGACTCGAATTTTGATGGCGTCCTGGGTATCTTCTCACAAAGGTAAAATCGGCCGTGCCCATCTATGGCAAGACCTACTCTTATGGAATTCTGCTACACCGTTTTCGGGTGGCAGGATAGGCCTGGATGGCATAACATAAGCTGGTAGAACTTGAAGGGGGAGGGGTTGGACGACCACGTGATTGACGCGTCCATAAATGTCACCCCAGTTAAAGTTACAGGTTCCGAGACGCACATTTGGCCTTCTAGCATTTGTCTCAAGAAACGGGAATACCATCGGCAAATTCGCCAATCTCGATAATTGACACGTCGAAAGCATTGGAGGTACTGTTACGTATCCTCACCCAGTAGTCTAGCGAGTGGTTTTACGGTTTTATCGTGGCGTTGGGATTCAGCGTGCGATCATCCAAATTCAGAAAACTTTCATCGCACAAGGTAAACATATAGCATAAAAGGCAACAGAGTGATTCTCAATCCGGAAACTTCAATACAAGTAACCTAGACTAGGTCCTGGCAGTGGATCGATGAGATCAGTTGGCCTTGATTTAGAAAGAACATCCAATACCCACCTTGCAACACATTTAAATAGCGAGATTTGCACTGCAACACTCATAGCAGAACTCAACTCTTTCGTAGCCACGAATCCTCCCGCCAAGCCCTGTCTCGCCAGAATAACCACAAACCTTCCTTTCATCACCCGCCTCTCCCGACGTACCCTTAGTCGGCGAGGCCCCCGAATGGAGCCGGCAAAACCGTCAGACGACATCATCGTCAGAGTCAAAGAACTCGTCATCATCCTCGTCGACCGACGCCAGGTTGGTAAAGTCAACCTTGTATCGGAGCATGCCGCCAATGCCACCGAAGCCCTTGACAAACTGAGCGCCCTCCTGAGATCTGTTGGTGATAAACTCAAGGTTCGCACCAAACTCCTTGTACTTCTCCGCGAACCACTCCAGAAGAGATGAGGGCTCGACGACGGGCTCCATCTCCAGTCCGGTTGATTTGTCGATGAACTTTTCGCGGTCCTTTCCTTGTTCTTTGTTGACGTGGATAATGATTTCCTCTATAGACCATATACTGTAAGAGTCAGGTCGAATGAAAATCAGGCAGAGGGAACGAACCTCCAGCTGCATTCCTGAGAACATGACGTGTGATGTCAAGGTTCTCCCAAACAATAAGAGTTTCGACGGCCCCCAATTCCAGGGCCTTCAAGGTGTCGTCGACACCAAAGCAGTACCTGCCGGTGTCCTGGCTGATTTCGTCAAAGTACCTTTGAATGAGTTTTTTCTCCTGAACAAACTTGACGTTGGCAAGCGATTCAGCAGCGAGTTCGATGGCCTGTTAAATGAAGGAGTCAGCGTGTATGTCATCTTCATGATTACAATGTGCTGACTTGATTGAATCCGTTTTCTCCGCCGTAGCTCACATCGACAACCTTGATGATCTTTGCTGCCAGTCTCTGATCGAACATGTCGCTCTGACTGAGTTCCGTCTTGAAATCCGCACTTCCGGCCAGGATCAAACCGGATACGTTGACTTTGTCACTTGAGATAAAGTGTTGGACCGCCAGCTCTGCGACTTTACGAACGTAATTGTGTCGTTTTTCGTCACGGAGACGGGAGAAACGAAGAGCGGATTGACCACCACGACCGTGCTTCTTTGGAAGATCGACGGTGAACTTGTGGACAACTTCACGAGTGTTTCCTGACAAAGTGCCGAACAGAGTGCCGTTACCATCCATTACGATGAAACCGAAACGAGAATCGGACTCGAGAAGTTCTGAGAGGGCCTCGGTGTGGAACTTGTTGTCACAGAGGTAGAGCGATCTGATAACATCCATCAACTGGGGGATTCTGATCTTCAGATAAAAATTTAACACACGTATTGATAGGTTTGTGGGGCTCGAAATCGAACGAGACTTTCTTTTCCTTGCCTTCATCCGTCAAGATGGTTCCGACGAAAAGGACCAGACCGTTTGGCGGAACGCGGCTGTAGAGCTTGAGCCTCTGTTGCGTACTGGTGATCGCAGCCAATACAGAGAGACGATTGACTCGGGATTTGATGTTTGAGGCAGTGCCATATTCCTGCGTCAACATCGCAGAGGCACGAGAGATTTGATCCTAGCAGGTTTGTCAGTGTCGCCCCACAGAACAGATCGATCGAAACCGACCTTTGGCGGTATGATGAGGCTAATCATTGAAGTACCAGCGCTGTGAGATGTTCCACGATCAGCCAATTGTGCTCAGGGAGATTAGGGGCGAGGCGGAAAAATTTCACCCTCTCGCGGAATCGAGGCTCTTTATGAGCTTCTTGACCTTCCACATCTGAATGTTCTGCTCCGCGACGTCCTGACTCATGTTGGGCAACAACAGACTTGGTATCTAGCAGGACCAGAGACGCAGCCGGGGAGATGGTGGTTTAGTCTGAAGAACCGGTACCGCGATTCGCAACTCCTTACATACGTTGTGTTTGGTCATGTTTGGATTGTTTTTTCCTCTCCAAAACAGAGTCACCGGGAGACTCAACCATGGCCCCTAAACGCAAGCTCGACGCTGCCGGTCCCGAGTCCAGTAAACGCATGAAAATAACGCCAACGACAGCTTCAAGCTCTCCTAATGTGGTCAAAATAACCGCCAATCCCGCATCGACGAGCGACTCGGCGAGCACCGCTCCTCAGTCCCATGACAAAGGCATGGCAGCCGCTGCGACATCCAATGACGCGCCAAAAAAACATCGTATCAATAAACTGGTCCCGCCACGCCCATACCCCACGGTACCAACATCTGTCTCGGCGACCGGTCCGCGATCTGCACATAAGGAAGGCAAAAACATGATTTGTATCACGCGTAAAACCAAGCTCGGCGCGTATATGCGAAGATGTAAAGATATGATTATCAAGGACGGGTAGGCTAGCCTACTCGCCTGGCCGGTCTGTCGCGTTGACGTGACTCATTCACAGATACAAGACGCTACACTTGAGCGCCATGGGAGCCGCTATACCCCTCCTTCTCCAGCTCGCCACGGCACTTCCTCCTATCCTCCCTTTCGCCAAGGACGAGATTAATCTCCAGATCACCACTGGAACTGTCGATGTACAGGATGAAATCATTCCCGATGACGAAGATGAAAATATCTCATACAAGACACGGGGAAAGTCTACTGTGACGGTTGTGATGAAAATTGGTGATGGCGAATTCGAAGGGGACCGCACCGGTTCCTGGAAAAAGAACGGTAAACGTAAGCCTGCGCAAAAAATTGTGGGCAAGAAGAACGTGGAGAGCGGAAATAAAGCTGGTTCAAACCAAGGTGGCTCCAAAGACCTTGTCTTGCAGGAGCCGGAGCAGGAAGATATGGAGATGCTTTAAGGGCTTGTGGGACCATATTTTACGATACAGTCTGAATGTGAGTATTATCCTGGTGTATAAATTGATTTGTTTCCCCTCAGTAACACCGATGATAGGATGCAGAATCATAGCGGTCTACGGATAGATGCTTTGGCCTCGTCAATATACCAGCTGCCCGCAAACCAACAGGTGACTTCCGTCCGAATTCCGCAGTATCTTTCCGACGATCAAGTACTATGAGTACGATCGCTCAGGTACAACAACCCGATATCGAATATCACCCGGATAAGGCCAAATACCTTGCGAGGGTCGCAAGAAACCATGTCGAGAATCCAGATCGCGTGAAAGTTACTCTTCCTGATGATTTTCCAAAACAAGTCGACAGGCCCATTATTTGGGAAGGCAAGGACTGGACGAGTGAGGATCAGTGGGTCTATAAACTCAGCGTCACCGAACTCGAAGAAATCGACAATGCATTGAATCATTTCAAAAGTACGCCTTGTTCTTCATCGACGCATCGCCATTGCTTATCGATGTGCAGGCTTGAAGATACCCATGGGATACATTTCTAGAGATACTTTTCCGTTGCCCACGTTAAGCTCGAAACTAACGGATCTGGCGCATGAGTTGTACTCTGGCCGCGGATTCTTCATCCTACGTACTCTTCCGATTGATGGCTATTCTCGAGAGGACATCGCCATCGTTTACGCCGGTAAATGCTCAAGATTTCCAAGGGATGAATCAACGCGCTCATGACATGCACAGGAATATCTTCTCACGTTGGATCAGCCCGGGGGAAGCAAGACTCGACTGGTGCCGTGCTGTCGCATATCAAGGACCTTAGCGTGAGCCACGCTCACGAAAAAGGCGGCATCGGAAATTCAGCATATACGACCGACAAGCAAGTGTTCCACACGGACGTTGGCGATTTAATTGCCTTGATGGCGCTGCAGACCGCTGCAGAAGGCGGTACATCAAGGATCAGCAGCGGTGGGCGTGTTTACAACGAATTGGCGTCTACGCGACCAGATATCATCAGGACTTTGTCCGAGTCCTGGCCTCTGGACAGGTTAGTGATCAAACGGCAATCTTGGTGAACGTTGATTTAACGGTGTGCGGCCTTGCTAATAGCTTTGGTGGGAACCCCGGATATACGACCCGTCCAGTGTTATATCATGAGGACGGGCATGCGATCATCCAGTACTCGCGTCGACATTTTACTGGATACGGAACCCAGAAGCGCAGCCCGAATATCCCCCCAATTACAGAATTACAAGCTGAAGCGCTAGATGCGGTGCACTTCCTGGCCGAGAAATTCTCACTCGGGCTGAATTTCCAGAAAGGCGATATCCAATATATCAATAGCATGGGGCTACTGCATGCGCGAGATGCGTTCAAGGATGATCCGGGACATAGGTAAATTTGGTTCTCTGTTTTGACCTTTTTGTTGACGACGTGCTCATTGTCGTTTGGTCTAGGCGACATCTCGTCCGGCTTTGGCTGCGGAATGATGAACTGGCGTGGACGACTCCCAAAGCTTTGGAACCTATTTGGAAGAGGCTGTATTCTGTCGGACCTGATGAGCAGAGGTTTCCGTTGGAGCCTGAGATCAGGAGGAAGGAAAATGGGAGTACTAAATGACATGGCTTATCCGGTGCATGGCCACTAGTACTTATGTTCATTGGCTTATGTTTCCTTGCAAGACGCTGTACAACGCTAAGCGTATATAGAACATCTCTACTATATCTTCCGACGCACATCGCTTGTTGCCGTGGGCTCTGTGGAGATGCCGAAGAGTGACGCGGCTGCGGCGGCACAGCCATCTTGGTCATCGTGTGCGACCTCCTCGCTCATCCCTTCCCATCACAAGGACTGGTTCAAGCACTGAAGTAAGAGATGCTCGCATCTCATGGAGGCCGCGCGGCGACTCGCCATGCCTCTAATTTCCTACCTCACGCTCCAGGGGGTCCTCCAGGGTCCTCCAGGAATCTCCACATGCCCTCCTGGGCCCGCGTCCATCCTCGTATTCCAGCCCCAGGAACGGCCCAGAAACTCTTCGCGCAGTCTCGCAATCTACTAACCCAATTTTTCAACCATCTCACAACCCCCGGGTTCCGTGTCCCCAACGTCGTCCCCGCAGGTCGATCGTTACATGGAGCTGCCAGGCCCTCTTCAATTCAACAGCGCTTTTCCCTTCCTGCAAGGACAGCCCTTTCCCGCCCGCTCCAAACCCACTTCCTTCCCCGTGCACCAGCAGTGCCGAGGACCGTCGCCCAAGTAGGCCTCGGCGCGGCACGGAACTTCTCCTCGAGTCGACCCATCTTTCAGAATCTTGTCGAAAACATCCCCGTTGCTGGGCGTGCGTTCTACGAAGCTGATTGGGAAATCAAGATGCGCAAAGAGAGGGAGATGATGAAGAATCCAAAAAAGTTACAATCGGAAGAGACACAGCTCAGTCAAGAGATGATGAAACCCCGTCGTCGTCATCTTTCCTCCAAGGAGAACGTCCCTACTTCTGAAGCGAAAGCGATGGAGGTTCAGATGGACCAGTATTTTACTGCACCTGTCGTCCCGGATGTCACTACGTGCCTCCTTATTCCTCTTGCGCCCATCCCCACCGCTCGCACCCCTTTGTCTCCAACCATCTCGGCGGATCTACGCTTACTTCCACTCTCGGAGTTGGCATCCATGCACATTTCACACGAGATGCATTCATTGCGAGTCTCCTCGCTAATCTCCCGCCTCGATACCTCCGATGTATGGGCCCGGGGTGTCCAATGTTCGACCTTCTCTCACGGAGGAGGATACGGTGGCGTGTGCACCATGCTCAAGGTCGAATTTGTGGGGTGGACAAAGGCAGAGGTGCGAGGTGTGATTGGAGAGAGTGGATCAGGGTGGTGTGTTTTGGAGGAATATAAAGGTCTTGGAGAGGCCAGAAGACCCTACTCAGCTTCCGAAGATGACGATGCCTTGTCCGATTGTTCGTCTCTCTTTTCCGGTGTCTTTGACGACTTGATGGCGGAAGAAGGAGTCGATCCTTCTGAGTCGCTTTTTATTCCGACACTGGACTTGTCGTCATCCCAGCGCCCGAATCGGGCGCTGCCTATTGAAATTAACCCGTTCGAAGGATCTGAGTTGAGCTTTGACCCTTGGTTGGACTCTGAAGCGTCGTCGGAGAGTGGGACATCGGAGACTGGCAGTTGGGTTCATCCTGCTATGCCTGACAATGTTTGGTTTGGTTTCAGTTCACTGTTTCCTGAGAGGGTAGAGGGGAGTGCGTGCGCTAATTGATGGTATTCGTGATCAATTCTTTCCTTTCAATCTTTTCCACTCGTGAGGTCTGCCATAACATTCGAGCCTCGCTCTCGTGTAACTCTGTACAATGATATCTGTGAAAATACTGTCTTTTTTAGCGCTTTGAAGTGTTCCAACAGAGTAAAGTTTTTGTCCCTATAGGTGCATCACGAAATCAAGATGGCTACGGGACAGAACACTGGACAGAAGCAACAGTTGCGAGATCAAACGCGAAGGAAGAGGCTTTCGAGGAGGGTATAATTATAAGGGTGCATAATTTTGAACATAACCATAACGAATCACAATAAGGATAATCCAGGGGGTAAAGAAAAGCTACTGGTAGAAATAACCGTTGGTATCAAGGGTTTCGAAGTGGTCTTCTTCGTTATTTTCTGCGATGGCGTGCCCGGAGCCGCATAGGCCCAGTGAGGGGTAGGAAAATTCCGGAGGAATATGCGACGCGCCGCTGCCGTCGTCATATGTAAAAGGCTCAGACACCCAAGGGCCGTTGTCGATGTAATGTGCCAGAGCGGCCGAAAGCTCTCGTTCGTCGATAGCACCGGAAGGGGTTGAATAAGAATAATCTGCGAGCGGCAGGAGTAACTCCTCGCCGAAAGCCAAGGAGGCCATCGGGTCCCAAGCAGTGGAAGAGGGTACCGCCGAAACCATGGGGGGGTTGGAGTTTTCACCGTTCCAGCCGGATAGAGACGACGGGTTTGCTGTGGCGTGCGGCCCCATGCCCGAGGTGGTAGGGTCGACCCATGAATAAGTCTGGGAAGGTAAGAAATCTGGCGCCAACCCTGCGAACGATTCCTCCGGGGTGTAGTATCCAGAGGAAGAGGTAGATTCCTCAGAGATACAAACAGAAATTAGCGACAAGGATTTTGAAACAAGTGTGACAATGCTAACCTCGAAAATTCTGGGATTAAAAGACGGTTCCCCATATGGCGAGGGCGGACCCATATCGGGGAAATGGAGCGGCAGGCGGCTTCCCATATCCGACCGAGAGCGCTTCATGACCAGCCGCGGCGAATGAGGAGACCACACCCCGGGGATATAAGGATGCTGTCCGAAGCGAGCTGAAGGATCAGACGCCGAACGGCGGCGGCCCGCCTTGGTGGTGGCTGTATCACCAGGAAGGATAATGGAGGGAAAGGAAAACAGCGGGTCAGAGACGGTCTGTTGAGGGGGATACCGCGGGTTCGGCGCTAGGACGGGGCCATCAGGTCTCAAAAACTGCGATTTGGGCATCAACAGTGTCGGCGGAGGGGGGCGCTTCTTCGCTGCCGCGCCTGAAGCTGCGCCAGACACAGTGCCACGCTTCGTGGGTTTGAAACGGTAGTTCGGATAAAGCCTGGCGTGCTCTTCTTTTTCCCTGTCGGCGAGTACCTTGAACCTGTTCTTCCCCTCTGGAGAAAGCTGGTGCCACGCCTCTGCAGCCCGCTTGGAAAGCGTTTTTTCGACCGGCTGAGATCCGGGGGGACGCCGGACGCGTTTACCGTCGCCGCGCGAGTGCTCTCGCGAGTATTCGCAGCGGAAGATGATGAATGGATTACGAGGTCGGGCAATCCAAGCGGGGTCACCCCGGCGCGGGGGATCAGGTTCTGAATGGATACTGCCTTCATGCGAGAAGGAGGAGTCGCTGGAAGTGGGGGAAGTGGGTGCTGGAGATCCTGGGTGGCTTCCCTTCTTTGTTGGTATAAAGGATTGCATCCCGAAATACCTGTCGTAGGGATCAGTAGGTTCGAGGAAGGATGTGTTATCGTCCTCCTCGACTTTTGGTCCTGTGCCACAGAAGACGCGCGAGTGGAGATGCATAGGGTGTAGGAGGATAGGGATGCGAACCCTTTTGTGAAAGTCGACGTAGGACCGGCTGCGTTTATATTGTCATGCATCATCACGATGGAGGATCTGCAAAACACTGAATTTAGAACCCTCGATCTCGATTGTTGCGAATTTGTTGCACACGTCCCTTAATTTTGTGTGAAATCAGGCGCGGAAAACCGGACCCTCCTCGACATGGATTCATCTTACCGCCGACCGGGCGGCGGGAACAATGGAAGTATTTCATGAAGCCATTTATCATTGAGCACCGCGGTGCGTTCCGTCTTGGCAGCCTTGAAAATGTGGGTATTGGACTTGGATGTGGTACCTCAGCAGGAAGGATCTCCAATAGTCGAGGAGAGACGTCGTGATCTTGTGAGCCATCGACGCATAAGGTATGTCCATCTCGATCGGGATCTCCTTTTCTGTTGGCATGTAAAACCCCGTTTCGCCATTGTGGTACAATGGATTGTCCCGGATCCATCGTCTACACTGTTTGGATCACCGAGTACTTATGCGGTTACCAACTCTATATTGCGCCACACTCACAATTATCCATCCCCTGAGGCCAAACTAAGTGCAATCCTTCAACTATCGATTCATTTAATTACTGGGTACTTTGACCACGACATCGCCGGTTCGTTATAATTCTGTCATATGGTGGGGTTTTGATACATATGATCGCCTGAATTGGGATGATGTGAAATAGACTTACCGTTTAGGCTTCGTGGCAGATTGCTTCAATCATCGTCGCTTCGGCAACAGGGCCCTATCTGTCGGTGATGATCTGTTTTTTTGTTGCATGCCCACTCAGCTGCCTCAACTTGGCTACATTAACGGAGGTGAGCTTTGCAAATTTTGTACCGAGCAAAATTTTTTAGCTCGGGTCATGCTGGGGGACAATTGCTGCTCGCACTCCCCTGAACCCCCCACTCCCCCTGAAATATACCCTCTAATATGATGGTGATATGACGATAAATGAAAACAATCGGTCAGCGCAGTGTCAAAGTTCCTCGTTCGAAGAATTTCCCGATGGGGACATGAATACAATGAACGCCGCTATCCCATCGTATCGGGATTTGAATTATCCGAGTCTACGCCGGCAAAAAAATTAATCTATTCAAGCTTCCGAGCCCACCACTACAGCCTATACCGTTGCGAGCCAGCAAACCGGCGAGGTGGCACAACATTATGCAGCCTCGGATCTATGAACCACGGTGATCAGAAATTGATGTGCTCAGCGGAAGTGCATCCGTACCAATGCTCAAGTGATTTGCGTTGTAGGAGCCAACGGGTTGCATTGTCCCCCCAGGGAATGTCCAGCCAGCATGGACATTCTGATCGAAAGCATACCCCGGAATGAACCCCCGGTTAATTCGTGTACCTCGCGGCGCAATTTGGGGCGCATGCATGGTGATCGACGATGGTGTGCAACCGTTTGTGCTCTGGCTGATGGGATTTTGATTCATCGACCGCGCCCCGAGGATTTTGTTTTGTGAATTTGTAGAGGGATTTTCGTTGTTGTCGCGTCGCGGGATGTAGAGACGCGGCGGCGGTTGATACGGTTCGCGCGACGTCGCGACATGCTGAGACGCCATCTGCGGTCGTCGCTCGCTAAATTGGATCGGATTCTGATGCCGACTTCCATAACCTGCTAGCAAAATCGGTGGGTGACCTTGAACAGGGGCAGCTTGATACCACCCATTTTCGAAAGAGGCTGTCCCCGGTGGCACAGGTGGCGGGGGAACATTTCCGGCAGCAGACAGAGTACCGTTCAGGTTAGCCTGCATCAGGAATGCACCCATAGATTGTTGGGGGAAATAGGGCCGGGGATCTTCCGGTTTGGCGGCCTTTTCAAGTTCAGGTATCGGGTCCGTTCGCACCTCCTTTGTCTTGTGCAATTCGGCGGGACGTTTATAGGAATCTTGTATATCTTGCCTTACCGACGAAGTGATATCGGTTGGTGCACGAGCGGAGCAAAGACTCGGCAAAGGTTCAGAGGTCAATGGGGTACTGGAACTAGCTGTATCATTGGAGACCGTGGATGAATCCGTCGAGCAGGCGATACCAGATCGGCCCCCGGGCGGTGGTTTGACATGACGCAACATGATGCACGGCAGAGTCTTTGAAGATATGACAAGCTTTTCGTATTCGTCCTTGTACGAGCCGGAGCCTCGGTGGCTGCTAGAAATATGGGTTGCGATGATATCGCGCACCTAATAAATGTCATAAATATATAAAGGTCTATTGTGAAAAGGGCCAGAAAGCCGCTCACAGAGTCTGGTAAACGTAAGAATTCCGGGCCCACCATACCGCATCCAGGAAGCTCGACCGCCTCGTAGACACCATACGAAGTCTTTTTGCCTTCAAGGTCTTGATACACCATATGGAAAGGCTGCTCCGCTGAAAGTAGCCAGTCTTTGAGTTCATCACGAAAGACGAAAACCCATCCGTGCATTCCTGGACTCAAGGAGCTCAACTCCGCAAAACAATCTGTTGGAGCAAATACCATTTCGTGGAGGGGTCGATTCCAGTCCTGATCATGAAAAGGTGAGAGAATGACGATATGGAACGTGACTCAGAGATCCCCTACCACTTTTGAATCAACGTTCGTATCGAGAGATTGTTGTGCGCATAGAGCAAATCGGTGACTTTGGACATGACGGGTCAGCCCTCTGAGCATCGTTTGAACCTGGAGCAACTTTCCAAAACTTTACACAAGGGGGAATGAATAAAAGTAAAGGATACACACCTTCTGCATGATATCACGATTTCTTGCCGGTTTGTTGAAGGGAAATTCAGTAGACTCCCCGTCAGAAATGGCTATTAGGTTTTTGTACACCTTCATATAATGCTTGATAAGGATCGCATGCATTTCCCAAAGCGCTTCGGGCTCGACATCTCCGGGCTAATAGATCCAGAAATATGAGACAATTGAACGATTGCCATTCAAGGACGACTCACCATGACCTCGAAATGCTGAAGCACAATACCAATAACTTCTTCGGCCACTGTCAAAACATTGTCCCTCATCTTCGACTCTGATTGGGGCATCGTGGTGTCCTAGGTTAGAGATATCACCGGCACAATAGAAGAAAGTAAGGAGTATTCATGGACGTTTTCGATCCCTTATGTACAAGCTATCCAGGCCACTGACTCGGACATGTTGCGAATTGGCCACAACCAAAGGGGTCGTGCGCTTTGTTTGACAACTTTGATGGATGAAAGGCATGTCTTGACATCTACATCTTAGTCCAATGCAACAAAGAGAACAGAATTATATATTGCCAGGTGGACCGTGGATACGGCATGGCCACACGTCCAAGATGGTGAAAGAGGAAAGAACCTGGGACCACCGCTTGTCTTGCCTGATTTCTGGTACAACTCGATAACGCTGGAGACCATCAATATGAATTGCAAAGGAGATGAGACCCGTCTCCCGCCGAATCATATGCAAGAGATTCCATTGCGTTCAGATGGTATGTGCAGAACGGGGAAAACCACGGTAACAACTTATGAAAAGAAGGAACGATCATGTGACCTTCGATCAGGAGCTCGGATCCGGAGCTTGATCGTTGACCGGCTCGAGCCGAATCGATCGTCGGGAGACACCAAATGGCTTTGAGTATTTGTGCGAAAATATATGGACGCCTAGGCAGCCTAGCAAAACACTCGAATGAAAATGTTGAGTGAATCGTGCGAGTTTGCACCTTTTTAGTACCAATGGATGTATCATGATGGTTGCCGCAGATGGAACGCAATCACTCGAATTTCGTATTCTTTAATGGTTGAAAAATAGCAGTGCTCGAGGAAATGACATTTCGTGACAGGCACAGGAAGAGCACCCCGAATTTAAGTCAGAAGGCAATCATGCTATCGGTATCTGCTGATTTGGAAAAGATCAGTTGACCGGCCTTTGACGATTTCACATTCTGGAAACGAAATAATATAATATAACCAGGTGGAGATTGAGACTGACGAATATGACCTTAAGTGTAGGTTGGATGTTCACGGAGAACCGGTACCGGCAGACCTGAGTAGAGTGCGTGGCGCAGGGTTTGTGGGCACGTGTGACCCAGATCTGACAAAGGGTCCATTTCAGGAAACCTCCTGTGAAATGGGCACAATTCTTATATCGCTGATCACACCCCACACCCTATCATCTGCCCACTACAGCCAAACGTTCTACCCCGCGTTCCTAACAACGTTGAAGCCACGAGTCCCACATCCATCATCTGGCAGCCACAAGCCACAGCAAGCGTGGGGAGGGCCTGAATCGCATTGCGATCATGACAGAAAGCTCCGGCGGCACTTCTCTCGTGCAACATATCAGTGAGGAGATAAATACGTGGCATTCGAAAAGGGACCCTCCGAAGATCAACGGTTCCGTCGGAGGTACGTGCCAGCTTGCGTTCTCGAAGCATATCAGATCCCTAGAGAACCTCATCTTTCGTTAGGTTTCGTTACAGCCATCGTCTGCCTCGCCATAGTCATCATCGTATCATGCGCCGCCGTTTACTGTCTCATCCGGGAACAAAAGACTTTCGACGAGGAACACGGGCGCCGTCGAATACCCACCTCCTATAATACCTCGTCTCGCGCACCACTCTCCTCTCGTTCCAGCCGTGCCTCGATGAGCACACGACTTCTCGCCCTTGTCCGTCCCGAATCCAGCCAGCATGCCCACTCAGAAGCCGCGAGTCGGATGAGCACAGGGAGCCAGGGCTGGATGCAAACTCGCTCAGCAGATTACGACCTTGACCAGGATCTATACGCAGACTCTACCTCTCTGGGACGGATTACCCCTCTCTCCCCTCCTGTCCTACCCATGCCAGTCTCACGGGCGGCGTCGGCTTCCAACTGGAGTGTCCGTTTCGATCTCAGCGCTATCCGAGGTACGCCCAGTCCAGGAAAACGCTCTTCGTCGCAAGCTATATTACCTCGCTTATCGTCGTCGTCATTGCCATCCTTGCCCTCACATATATCCCCCACCTCTTCTCCCATCCCGTCACGCACACCATCCCCCTCACTCGATCCAACAATCCCCAGGGCCTCGATAGACAGGGCCTCGATAGAAGACGAGATTCGACCATTCTCTACTTCATCAGGTGTAATGCAAACGCTTCCAGGGGGCACGAAGTTCCTTGAAGGTCTATAACTTATAATTTGGACACTCTTCATACCAAAGATACCTCTTAATTTCGTACTCTTGGGCAGACGACGTGGACGTTCTCGGACCTTCTGGAATTTGCATGGACTTCGAATTCACTATCATACCTTGTACTTTCAAAATAATCTTGGCCTCTTGCATCTGTTACCACCACCATAGACAATCTTTATTATCACGACCCTACAAAGACTCACAGACAATTAGGATATGCTGGGTCAGTCCTTTGACATCCGTATCAAACGGAGGCCCCCTTCATAACCTGATATCAACCACTCAAGCTTCTCCCTAACCCCCCCTCTCCACTCCCACTCCAAAATGCTATAACTACACACATCCAGATATGTCCCATCCAAACCCCTCCAGCATTCCCTTCTCCTCGCCTCCAACGTCGCCCCCAGCACACGCTCCAACCACCCCCTCATCGCCTCATTCCCCTCCGCCGTTTCAAACGTCACCCGATGTATCCCCCGCTTGCCAAGCGCATACTCAAGCACGAGATACATCGTCTCCGTCGCGTACCCTGCGCGGTGGAGCTCAGGCGATAAGATGAGCCCTGCCTCACACGACGCATGCTCGGCATCGATCCTGAATATCCCAGTGATGCCCGCAAAGGCGTATGATTCAGACGCGCCATCGGTGAGCGTGTAGATGTGGAAGTCGACGAGGAGGGGGTCGTCTGCGCGTTGTTCGCGCCGGAGGCGTGCGCTTTCGATAGATAGGCCTGGGGGAAGGGAAGGCAGGTGGCGCCGAATGGTTGGGTGGGAGCGGAGGATGGAGACGGCTTCGTCGTCGGCAGGATTTGGTGGGACGAGCTTTACACGGCGGGTGGGAGAGACCAAGCTGATGGCGTGCTGAGGCATATATGTACGGTAGCAAAATATTTGATTGATATAAATCAACTCTCCTGCGAACCACGGCCACCTCCGAGTCGGTCCTCAATGCAAGTCTCTCCAGCGTTAAATCCTTGTATTTCTTTTGACTAGGATTTTGAAGGTTTTCCGACGATGCAGAGTCTGAACATGAAGAGGAGACGGTATCCGTACCACCGTCGCCTGGCCGGCTCTGGCGTCGCTCTGAATCGCCGGTTGAGTCTTTCAGCGGTG
>Ga0307516_10001262_pt1 | contig 35228 bp, 44 predicted proteins | sample 19_EM_MG_FD_203310 | JGI IMG/M metagenome (GOLD analysis project Ga0307516, IMG submission 203310) | Populus trichocarpa ectomycorrhiza microbial communities from riparian zone in the Pacific Northwest, United States - 19_EM | ecosystem: Host-associated > Plants > Roots > Unclassified | place...
CTCGAGACATACGGTGCCAATGTGGATATGATCAACGCTGAACTCGGCACCCCCGTCAGCCAAGCCCAATTAGCCGAAACGGTGAAGGCGAAACAATACAAAGTCGTTACGGTGACACATGTGGATACATCGACAGGTGAGTTCTCTCTCAACCTGGGGTCGAACCTGAATCAAACTCTCCTTTCAGGCGTTCTATCCGATATCAAGGCTGTTGCAGCTACGGTGAAACGGGTATCGCCCCAAACCTTGGTCTGTTTGTTGTAATTTGATTTCGTCTAGTATCTGACAAGGCAGGTATTCGTAGGTCGTAGTGGATGCCGTGTGTTCCGTGGCAAGCGAGGAGATTCGTTTTGATGATTGGGAGATCGACATCGTGCTCACAGCCAGCCAAAAGGGTCTCGGGACGCCACCCGGGTTGAGCATCGTCGTTGCAAGCCAAAGAGCTATCAAGGTGCATTTCAGCTATCCCTTTAAAGTATTGTGTATTTTTCCGCAACTCCTCGATAGGTATTCGAAACCCGCGCGTCGCCAGTACGATCATACTACGGGGGTTGGCACAAGTAACGAACCGTCTCTCTCACAGCGCCCTGGAAACTGACGAGCTCTTTCTTGATTCCCTTGCCCAGATGGCTACCCATAATGAAGGCATACGAAAGCGGCTCCCCAGCTTACTTCGCGACTCCTCCAGTCAATCTCATCAACTCGTACCATGCGTCCCTTGTTCAGCTGACAAGAGAGTCACCTTCACTGGAAACCCGCTTCGAGCTTCATCGTGAAGCTAGCCAACGCATCAAGGACGCTGCGTCAGCCCTGGGACTGAAGCAAATTCCAGTTGCTCCTGGTTTCGCCGCGAATGGAATGACCACTGTGCGTCTTTGCGAGTCAGAAAGCCGTCGTTTTCACCGACCTCGTAATCCCTTTGCCTGCTAGTTATACTGTCCGGATGGTATCACCACTTCGGATCTTCTGCCCCGTTTCTCTCAAAAAGGGCTTGTGGTCGCTGGGGGATTGTTGAGAGGCATCAAAGGTCCGCCTAATCTTTTCCCTTACAGACTGATCGTTGAATTCAAACGTTGGCGCTGTCCTAACAGACAAATACTTTCGCATTGGGTTCGTCACTGCTGTACGGTACTTTTGCAACTCACTGAACCTGGTTATGTTTTATACAGCCATATGGGTGTGACCGTTACTGATGCAAGTCGAGGAGACATTGACAGGATCGTCAAGGCTTTGACCGAGTCAGTTATGGAAGCACGAGTTCAGAAAGCATGAACACCATTTTTCCAAGATGTAGGACGTTAGAGTAATGGTCGCAAATCACCCTAGTCCGAAATCAGAAGGCTAATTTTCCAAACACACTCTTATGAATTGTGCTGGTTTTAGCTGCCTGCAGCTTGCTTGAAATATCTTCCAACACCAAAAGCAGAAGGAAATTATGGGAAAACGGCTAGATGAAAATGATGATGACATATTCAATCCTCGACTACATTTTCGCGGTTTTGTCCTTCTCCACCCATGCCAAGATACCATTCCTTACCACATGTCGTCGCGGATATATATCCCGCCCTAATAGTAAAATCTCCGAAGCGCTCGCCTGGCAATCTTTCCAAGGCATATCTTTTGATCATCGGCTTGAGAATAGCCAGAATCTCGGGTTCTGTGACTGTTTCTGTGGGAGGTAATAGATGATGAGAAGGTGTAGGATGCGGCCAGGAATGAAGAGGGGTACCTCGATAGATTTTGTTCAGTCTCTGGCCATGGTAGCCACCGCCGAGCAGCATAGAATATGTGCCAAGGGCCTTGCCAACAAAGGCAATTTCTGGAAAAGAAAACATTTTAGCTGGTTGAACTTCCGTCGTTGCAGCACGTACCAGCAACGTATGGACGAGCACACCCGTTAGGACAACCCGTCATCCGCATGACAATAGCATCATTACGGAGACCATTCTCCTCACAGATCTTCTCCAATTTGTCGATTAGAATAGGAAGGTACTGTCGGGGTCTGCATAGTCAGCTATCTTATCAGGAGGACCAAAAATGCTCGAGCACTAACGCGCTCCGACTCTGCCATCGCCAATCCTATGTGACAATGCAGCGGATGAGTGCCAAAGGAACCCAGGAAAGGACAGCATATAAAGACTCACCGCACGTCGGGAACGCGACACATGCCGAAGACGACAGACGCAGAGCGCTATGATTCAAGTTATCCAATTTATACTTGGCCAGCAAGTGCTTGATCTCTGCAAGATCCTCGTTCGCGATTTCCGATACCAGCAGATGCTGGTTCGTCGTCAGCCGGAACGTCCCTTTATGGATCTTGGCGATCTCTCGCAGCCCCGTCTTGAAGTCTCGACCGGGCTCGTCTTGGATGCGCCCATTCTCGATGAAGAGCGTGAAGTGGTGCTTGCCGTCCTCTCCCGTAGCCCAGCCGAAATCGTCGACGTTCCGGTCGAACATGAACGGTCGCGCTACGGCGAGCTTGTACCCAAGGCGTTTCTCGACTTCAGCCTTGAAAACCTCGAGTCCCATACGGTCAATGGTATACTTGAGTCTGGCGATCTGAAACGTGACGTGTTCAACAAGCTTCACGTCAATGTGACACAAGACAATCACCTTACGGCTATGGATATGAGTGAGCGTTAAACATCAGAAGGGATGAAAAGCTACGCACTCGTCGCGGTTCCCATTGTCCCGCTGTGTCAGCATGATTTTCTCGGCGACAAATCTCCCTTGATCCACTGTACAGAACCCAATGACATCTCCAGTGCGAGGATATGTTTTCTTGTTCCCATGAGTAACGCCCATTCCACCTCCGATAGCCACATTGAAGCCAACCAGTTCACCGTTTTCGACGATCGCAATGAACCCAACGTCGTTGGTGTACACGTCAACATCGTTGGTAGGCGGGACGGCGACGGCAATTTTGAACTGACCAGCATATCATAGGTTAGTACGGACAAGGTTCCATGGCAAGGATCCTCACCTTTCGAGGAAGATAAAATTCTCCATACAGCGGTTCGAAATCCTTCAAGGCGTCGCCAGCCACAAGTTTCTTGTCCAGCCAAATTTCGTGATAAGCGGTCGTGCGGGGGATGAGGTGTTCGCTGACGTCTTTGGAAAACTGGTAGACATCGTTGTGCAGCTTGGACAGACTTGGTATCGATGAGCACACAACGTTTCTATTTGCAAAATACGTGAACATCGATCGTGAGGGTTTTCTGTAAGTGATAGATACCTGTTGACATCTCCACACGCAGCCAATGTATCCAGTAATACTCGATTGATATCCTGGATAGCTGACTTCAAATGCCTCTTGATCACGCCGTGGAACTGGAACGTCTGCCGAGTCGTAATCTTGAACGTCCCCGAACCGTGCTCATCCGCAATCTGATCCATCTGGAGCCACTGACGGGGCTTGCACACGCCACCTGGCATCCGAACACGGATCATGAAGCTATACGCAGGCTCAACGCCTTGCGCCTGTCGCTCATCACGAATATCGCGGTCATCTTGTTGATATATCCCATGAAACTTGGTCAGCTGTGTATCACTGGGCGCCAGCGCCCCAGTACTTAGGTCTTCGAGCCCCTCCGTGATTGTACCGCGGAGGTACCCAGACGCAGCTTTAATGTGTTCGTTCGTGATAGGCTCCGGCTCGGCCTCAGTGACTTCGATAGCGTCGACACCAAGCGCCTTCCACAAAAGTGGCTCCCAAATCTTGTATCCAGTCTGGGGACCATCCTCGTCCTGGTCATCCCCTAGTCCCAGAGCGACGACACGCTCCCCTCCGAGCTTTTCGATGCGCGCGTCCAGGTCCTTTCCCGGTTTGTTGTAATAGTGGGCATCTTCCGGACGTGGCCAATAGTGGCTGTCGCCCATTCCGAAGACAGCATAGCGCAGGGTTGAGAAAATTTTATCTCCACACGCTATCGCAGCGTTCAAAGCCTTGGAAAAGGTGCGTCCGTTCTGAGGAGGCTCTCCTTGCCCGGCGGTCGAAGTGATCAAAGCTACATGCTGCTCCTCCTTTGCGAGATCGTCGAGCGTAAAAGAATCCAAGGTAGCGATTGTTGTTGAGAGGCCTCTTGCCTTGCCGCGGTTCGCCAGCCTTTTGGCGATCTTCTCAGCCGCGCCGCCGTCAGAGGCATAGAGGACAAGCAAAGGGGGTGCGTCCAAAGAAGACAAAAGGTCATTGTATGCCTGTTTGGCCTTCTGCCTTCTGGCCTCCTTGACATTCTCCCCGAGGCTGTTGACGAGTTCGGTGGCGATTTGCGGTTTCGCGCGGGTCAGCTGAGACAGATGATTTTGGCGGTCAAGAAACTGCCGGAGATCGTTCTTGACAGCGTCGGAATCGAGAGAGAATGGCTCTTTGCCCTCACATTCCTTGCTGGGGTCCCATCTGTAAAGCGGCCAGTATCCAGCATCAACGGCAAGCTTTGTCTCTTTGAGGATTTCGAGGGCTGGGACATCTTCCGACTGGTAAGGGAGGTAGGCAAGGACGATACTCGGTCCATCGAAACGGTCTGCTTCGATGACTGACTGAAGAACTTGGGAGTACGATGAATACACGGCGACGCTGGCGACGTATACGTGCCCATGGTTCATCGCGTACAAACCCACATCATGTTTTCGTCGGTGAGGATCGGTGGAATTACGGGCCGAGTATGGAAGCGTGTCGAGGATAAGAATGTTAACATTAAGACCAGAGGCGATGGCGTGATGCAGTCCTGATGCGCCAAGATCATATGACCAGGCGTCGGAACCGATAATCCATCTCGAAACAGGATGAAAATGGTCGCGAAGAGATAATATACGACTGGCGGAAGGATGCGCGACGTTGGAAGATTGTAAAACTTCCACGATTTGGATCCCGATATCTTTGCGCTTAAAAGGGTCATCCTTTGCACGAACCCATTTGGTAAGAAGAGAATGAAGGTGACCATCTATGTCCTCGAGCAAAAGCTCGTGAACCGCGTTGACCAGGTCATTGCGCTGTTCTAGTTGTCCGCGGACACGCCCGAGGGCAAATTCGGGTGAGGTTGCGATCTTTCCCTGTGTCAAGATGAGAGAAGGTGAGTTAGATATCTCGAGACGGTCCTTGAAAACATGCGAGAGGATTTTTGTGTACGCGGACTCGTGCTTAGGTACGTGGGGGAGTTCGGAGGGGGGTCGTTCTGAATCAGGAACTGGGCCGAGGTAAAGGCGAGCGACAGGGGAAATGGACGAAGAAGCGCGTTCAAGAAGGGCAAGGATATCTGAAGAAGATATGGCCTCCAGGGCATTGAGAACCCCGCTCTGCACGGCAGGACGGGGTTCCCGTTGTTGGAGTTCGCTGACGACGTCAAGATAGACGGGGAGCCATTTCATAGACCATTTTTGGATGTTCTCCAGAACGACAACGCGAGTTGCGGATGTGGGGATTGCATCTAGAAGCTGTGGGAGAGGGAGAGGGGCGAGGAGTGATATAGAAACAAAAGAGACACCATCCACCAAGGGTAAAGCATTCACCTTCCCGACGGTGAGTATGACTGTATGAGGTTCGGGTGAACCTTCGATTTCCAGCGGTGTCAAGGGACGGCGAATCAAGGACACAGTTTCAAGCGCGACGGAATGATAAGATCGCAAGAAGATAGCATTGTCGATAGATATAATGCCATTTTGGACGGGCCCGTTTAGTTGGGGTTTCTCACTGAGCAGAAACGGGAGAACAGTCTCTTCCGGAATCTGGACAGGTAGCGATTCCGCCCGACCGGTCGCATAAAACGCATGAACGACGGGTTTTCGTTCCAGACGTGCCAATCGCGATGAGAGCAGAGCATTGTCGTGAGCTTGCTGGGGGGTGGTGGAAAGAAGGAAGAAGGGAACTGCAGAGCGGAGCAGCAGGACATCGGAGAGGTCGTCCTTGATGGCAACATGTAGTACGACAGGAAAAGCGGCGATATCGGTAATTTTCAGCAGCAATCTTGTGAGTACCTGTGTATCCGAGACGGCAGTCAATGAGATGAGACCCAGGTGGGCATTGCGGCAGATGATGTCTGCAGGGTCAGCGCCGGAAGGAACAGGGACGAGTTTCGGTCGATGTGGAGAGGTGCTGGTGAGGGTGTGGTATGTTGGGGAGAAGGCAGGTGCAGCCGGGGGTGCAGGCAGGGAGTCGACAACGACGTCAGAGGCGAGGAAGGCGACCTTAGCGACGGCAGAGATAGCGGTCGACATCGGGATAATCATCTATTATGTAATCAAATCTGACCATGGACCAGGCAAGTGACCGTCGCCCTCAATCTCTCCGTCCGTCCGTCCGACCCACTCCTCCTTATAGGATTCTTTCCGCCGTCTTCTCCAGACGCAACGTCCCGCAGGCACTCCTGGACCCCAGCCTAAACCGTGCGGATCACACTTGTACACGCTGAATTTCATCCTGCTCATTCTTAATTAATAGCAAACAAGTCGACCCCTCACAACCCGCCTTTAAGCCCCGCAAAGTCAACAAATCTGTCAACTCCAATTACCGCGACCGCGCTGCGGAACGACGTGGTGGGGAGGCTAGCGACTATGCCCAGGTAATTTCAGCTCGATCCCTCTTCAAAATGTTTACCTCATCTCCGATGCAGGTAGAAGCGGTCCTAGAGGACTTTGAAAAAAGAAATGCGAATAACGAAGACAAGTCGGCGGTATGCCACTTGATTTGTACTCTCTAAAAACATATTCATCAACCCACATACAGGTCGAAGCTCAACGCATATATCTCGGAGGTGACGGCGACCACTCCGTCCTCGTCAAGGGTCTCGACTTTGCTCTCCTCGAGCAGAACAAGGCTCGCGAAGCGGCGCTAAACGCTCCCGACGACGATTCCCTCGAGCAAACATTCCTCGAAGTATCTTCTTCCCACTCTACCGTCCCAAAGAAGCGAACACGAGAGGATCTCATACGCGAACTCAAGGAAAAAAGGCGTGCAAACGGAACGACAGTTACTGACGTCAAGCAACCTTCTCAGCATTCCGCCGAGGAGGAAGCTCGACTTTTGGAGGAGGCAAAAAAGAGCGGCAAGTTCAAACCTATCGGGTTCAAGCCCATCGGCCCTCCCCAGGACACAGGAAAGAAGAAGGTGAAGGGCGATGTGAAAGACGGAGAAAAGAAGAAGAAACGGAGGAAAGTCTTGCACACCGCAGAGCCAGTAGAAGAGAAAACAGTGGACAATGAGACCCCACCGCACACCGTGCCCACGCCATCCCAAGCAGTCCCACACACATTAACAGAACCAGACACTGAGGTACCACCTGATGATTTTGACATCTTTGTGGGTGCTGGTGATTACGAAGGGGTCGATCTGGGAGACGATGACGATGAAGAAGAGGGCGTGGTCGACGCACGCGCTACTATAGCTGAAGAAGAACAATTGACACCAGCAGCGCCACCCCGCAGGTGGATAGAGTCTGACGAGCCAGCATCCGTTCCCCAGAACCCTGTGCCCAATCTTCTGTCGTCTACGCTAAGACCCGCGTCACCACCGCCCCTGCAGCCACCCGAAAACAAACATGGGCATGAAGCAGACGACCCTGAGGAGCAAGTCCAGCAGCCGATACGACTGCAACCTCTGGAAAGCTCCATTTTACCGTCGATAAAGGACTTTTTGGCCATGGAAGATGCTGCGACCGGTTCCGGAAAGTGGAAAAACAAGAAGAGTAAGAAGAAAAGAGCCGGGGATGGAGATGGCAATGATTCTAAGAAGCGGAATGCAGAAGCCAAGGCAGATAGGGACTACAAGCGGTTCGTCTTCAAGTACCACCTTACCTCAGATCTTCATGCTCATACGGGTATGCCTTAGATTGAAACATTACACGGAACAAAAGGCGGGGCCGGCCAGGTAACGCCGACTTGCGGCTTTCTATTTCGTTGTGGTTTATACCAGTTTTATCCAATTCATGTGCTTCAACGAGGGACGAATAGGATTCTCCACATTGCTGATTACTTGGATCGGCCCATCACGACAAGACCGGATGACCTCCAAGAAGCTTATTGATAGTATTCGTCCGCAGAGCGGTGTCTGCAAACAGTGCCCGAACCAACCGCACAAGCTCATCGATTTGGAAATCGACCAGAGCACCCACTTCAAAGAGGTACGTGATATCGGCCATAGACGCTTCCTATCATCGAATGGAGTCATTGGCTTCGTACGGTGAATAGCAGAAAGGATGATGACATACCAGAAGCTCAGACAGATACGAGAATCGCAGCCATAATGGAACGTATGCGACCACAAAAGAAGGCTAAAGCCAAAGTATGAGTCCCAAAAAGAAGAAGACCACAAGTAAATCATCGTCATACCTCTGCGGGGTCCTCCACAAAGAGTCCCTCTATAGCATGCAAAATTCGGCACAGCTCACTCAGGCGATGCGATTCCACCTCGGGGATATCACTCAACGCCAAGACATCATGCGACATTCTCGATAAAGCGGCATTAGCCACTCTGCCTATTGCTGTGTAATACTTGCTCTTCGTCAGCATACCCTAGGAGCGAAAATCTGTCATCAAGGATTTCCCATTCTAAATCAAGGACCAAAAGATGCGAACCTTGATATCTTGCGAGAACCGTCGAAGTTCCTGGAGAGCTCGCATAACGGCCGCCTCGCATTCATCGTAATGGTCCTGATCACCGGTATCAGTGAACCCCTGGGTCCCCGTGCGTATTATTCCATCTATAGAATCTTGCCGATCCCGCTAGAAGTCAAAAGTCGAACCCCCGAATAAGACACCAAACGCTTCCTAGCAGAAACGAAGGCCGCTCACGATGACATCATGATACCAACTATCGCCCAACACCTTGTAAAAGTGTGCGCACTCCTCAAACCTCTCTCCGACTACCCGCGCAACGTCGCCAGAAAGTCTCCGTTCAATCCGTTCAATCGCGCATACGATGTAAAAGCAATCGTTTGAGAAACGCATACCCCCCTCTGGCAGTGCGACCTGTTTCTCAAACGTCACAGGGTAGAGCGCCCTGTGGAGGTCCAGAACAGACGGTGCCGTAAACAGTATGGTAGACCCTGGGAAGGCTGACGAAGAAAGTGCAGGAGATGATGCTATAAACTGCTTTCCCTCCTCCAGAATATCTTCGACGAGGGAAATAATCCGCTTCGTGCGGAGAGATACAGCATAGGACTCTTTTGCAAGACTTCTCGCGACTGCCGGTTGCCGTCCGAGGTCCAGTGGCGCCACGGGAGACGTGGCGGTGTGCGGTGTGCGCGATGACTGGAATAGAGGCCGTGACGCGGGAATCTCGGGAGACGGGATCGAAGACGTTGACGTCCCATTAAGATGTTTCTTCCCTTTATTTGCAATTTTTTCCAGTCGAGTCGCCGCCTTCAAGACAGGAACCGACGATGTCGAGGGTTCAGGTGGAGGATGCGATTCTGTGTTCATCGTAGACCCAATTGACGCCGAATCGTCTGCCCACGGATCATCCCACGCCGTCTCCTCTGCCAGCTCTTCTGTGTCCTCGTTCCAGCCCCACGCTTCTGAAGGGTCTGGTTCTCCATTAGTTAATTCTGAAATCGCAGGTTCCTCATTGGTTGATTCTGAAATCGCAACCGATTCTCCAGGACCTGGTTGAGAACCCGGCTCGGATTCCACGTGTCCGGATGCTGCGTCACGGCCAGGTTCAGGGATGACGTCGTCTTCAAAGCCCCAGCTATCCTCTTCTGTAGCAAAAGAGGGGGCAGCTCCTGGGCTCAAGTCGTCATCGAAACCCCAGGCATCATCCTTGGTGTCTTCACTGATACCGTCCAAGCCGTCTCCAACCCACGCCGTGGATTCCCCTTGCTGCCTGAGGGTGGCCTGAGGTGCGACTTCTCGTGTGACCTCGAGTTCGACAAAGAATGTACCGGTGGGGCCGTCCTCGGAAACAATGATTTGTCTTGCATGATCAAGAGTCAATAGCCGTCTCTGCCTTTCATAATGCCCGCCCAATCCCTCGACCCATGCTTTGATGGGTCTGTCATTTGGATCATTGCCAAACATGCCAACAACGAACTTTTCTTCAAATGTGACGCATTGGTTGGCTAACTCCAGATACTCGGGAAGCATTCCGAACGAGGGCGGGAGAGAGGCGATGAGGACATTGTTCACGAGGCTTGTGGTTGCAGGTTTGCAGAGGGAGAGCGGAAAAGTCCTCCGCTCTGGAGGTGGTAATAAGGGAAAGAAGTGCGATGAGATGAAATTGAAAACTGCCGAGAGATTGTCCAAGGAGGTACTAAGAACCTCGGCCCGGGGGGAAACGGAAAGGGTGATTTTGTGCTCGGTAGAAGACACTGATATGGATGTTGGCTCTTTGAGCACACGGTCAATGAAGTGGGTTGTGAGGTCGCGTCGCAAAGTCGTTAGATGATCCACCAAGAACTTTTGTGAGAGAGATGATAGGATGGATGGTAAATCTAATATCGTTGCGGATCGTCGAACTAAACAATTCCGTCAGAAAGAGTCACAAAATTCAATACAGTGCACGAACCCTGGACCGAGGGGGAAATTGTGAACTGATGTTGCGAAATGACAACAGCTCTTGTATAGGCCTCACTGAGTTGTTCCTCGGCGCGGGACTGAGCTGCTCTAAACTTGCTCTATACGGGCCAATAAATATAGTTTTAAGGATATTGGAATATGCAGTCCGACCTTCAAATCTCGGATAACCTTGGTCTCGTTGAGATGTGCAGGTGTGTCTTGCAGCAGACGGTCTAAATCGCGACGCAATTCAACCGCATCAGGCAGTTCTCCCCGCTCAATGTATGCCTCGAGGGTCGCAAATGTCTTGGTTAATCTGAGGAAGCGCGAGAGGGCGTCGAATTCCACACTGGCATTCAAAGCATCTTGCTCCAACTCGGCATGTCTCGTCAGATTCTGGACGAGGGTAGGGACGAGTCCTGTCTGAAGGCATCATGAGTCTAGCTTCGCACAGCCCAGACGGAACCTGACCTCTGGATTGGAGACGGAGTTGTTGAGGACTTCGATTTGGGTCTTGAGGGTGACGAGACGCGCTTGGACGAACTTGGCTGTCGCTAGTTGTCGCTCGAATGCAGAGAGATCACCTTGAACGTGCTCATGAATGCGTTCCTAGAGGAGAAGTGCTGTGGGTTTGACAAGGGAGAGAAGCAGCTTAAATAGAAGCAAGTTACTTTGGTCGCCTGTATACTCTCATCGAGTTCGACGAGCCATGACGTCGTCAAAGCAGAGTTCAGCGTTTTGGACGTGGCAGCGTCGAGTTTAGAAAGAATTTTTGTGGAGACATCCTGCGGGGTAGACCTTCGAGGCAAATGAGAAGGTATTGGGAAAGCCATCGACAGTAACGATGAGGAGGGGTCTGCCACGTGCACTGCGTCTTCATCCTTGACTGTGACCATGCTCGGATCTCTGTTCCTCCTTGTCGCTACGGTAGCTGTCTTCCATGGTATAAGCTCTCGTTTGAAATTTAACTGCAACTCACGATATGTCTATTACAGCGGCATTCTCGACATACGAATGTTTGTTGTCCCATTGCTTCGCTACTTGCGACTTATTTTGTTATATTACAGACCTCTCATATTTAAAAGCTCTTGGACGACCAGAAGGCTCCCTGCCAGCCAGCGTGAGTCTGCGTAACAAGTCAGGATATGCTCGTAATCGCTAATGTGCAATCCTCTCTAGATTATCATCGAAACACTGGTCGGGCTCGTGCTGGGTATCCTTGGGGCATCTCTCAACGCACCGGCGCTCAAGGAAATAACTTGGGCCAGTGAAATGCGGCAGCGGTGAGCACAAAGTCATAGTATCCAGCTACTTTCTTTATTGATAGCTTTCGTAGTAAAATTGACGAAATGGATTCCCGCCTCGGATATGCGAACTATCTCAATCGGGGGAGAAGCATGTTTTCCGACAGATCTTGATCACCTGGCACGGAGGGTCTCTGGGGGTTTGGACAACGACAGGACGAGGGTTCGCGCTCACGTGAGATAGTCTAGCCGATCGGTTGTTTTCCGTGTCGCGTACGTGTCCCGGTTGATACCTCGCGTGACACGAGCAATGAACAATACATATCTTTATAAAGCTTCTCGATGCATATGGTTGCTGAGACATGGCTGCTAGAGCTAGGCAGGTGAGTGTCAGATTCGTTCAGGAACTGTACTATTTTGGTACCATCATATATTGTGTCCTGTTTTCTAGGGCGTGGAGTGGAAGATGCGCCCTGGCTTCAGCTCACGCCAAGCTTGGCAGGCGATGAGCGATTCCCCGGCGACCGTTACCCGTCACCCTTTTCATTAATAGGGCCCGTGTGTATAATTACCGCCTTGAGTCGCGCGAATGTGCGGGAAACGTGCGACGGCCTGGGAGAGACAAAGAAGTACAGAAGCCCGTGATCTAATTTAGGTCTGTACATTGTCTATAAAATGGCGAGGGGCTTCATGTTGGAAGCGACAGAGCAGGATGAAGAACACGACTCGGATTGGGATCGTCCTCTGCATCAGCCTAGCCTTCTTCGTCGCCGAAATCACTGGCAAGTCTCCTCTCCTCCTAACACTCGACGTTCAACTCACCCTGTACATCCCAGTCGGATTCCGGACGAAGAGCTTGGCCCTCATTGCAGATGCCGTCCGTGTCCTCTTCTCGTCCCCTCATAACCCCGGTCACTCACCATTATGCCATTTCTACAGTTCCATTATCTCAACGTGAGTCTCGGAAGATTGGCAAGTCATTTTTAATCCTTCCCCGACATCCAGGATATCGTAGCCTAGTAAGCATGTCTGCTGTTTTGGAGCTATCCATAAAGCCTGATTTCCTGTCCGAACAGTGCAATAGCGTTGGTGGCAGCCCATGTCCGTCTTTTATTCGCATGTTTCCGACGACGAGACTTACAGTTGTCGATCGCAGCTTCACAACACTGGGCGTCATGTGAGCACAATCCATCAACGCGCTACTGAAAAATAGGCTATTGACCCAACACTGGTCCTTAGAATGCCAAGTTTACATTTGCTTTCCTCCGAGCAGAGCTTGTTGGTACGTTTACCGTTCGATCGGCCACCCATTGTGATCACCGCAAACATTACTAGGTGCTTTTTTTAATGGTGTCTTCCTGTTCGCACTGGCGCTCTCTATTTTCCTGCAATCTATCGAAAGATTTGTCAACCTCGAAGAGGTACACTCTCCACTTAACGTGCTCATAATTGGCGGTATCGGGTTATTCCTCAACATAACAAGTGCAATTGTCGTGGGCCACGGCGAGTGTTCTTCTCCCGCCTTTGACCAGCATTTAATCGTTCATTTACGACCTCATGTAGATCATGGTGGACATAGTCATGGTGGACATAGTCATGGCAGCAACACGGCTGCGTTGGCCGTTGTGGAAGACCCGGCCACAAAAGAACTTAAGGACAGCGTAGTGAGTGAGGCTTTATAAAGTAGACCAACTCTCTTTCATGGTACTCATAGCATGCCCTCCACCATCATACCGTCAATCCGCCACCGGCCGTCACCGAACACAATATGAATCTCCTTGCTGTCTTGATTCACATCTGTGGTGATGCGATAAATAGTCCGAAAACTCCCCATTACAACCTATTTAGGTCTCATGTTCTACCTAGACGTCGCCGTCATGCTCTCCGCTGTGATCATCTTGAAACTCCAGTCGCCACACCGGTTTTATGCCGACCCTGCTGTTTCTCTTCTCATCAGCCTCATCATAGGTGGAAGTGCGCTCCCACTGAGCAAGTTCACCTTGTCCTATGATACGATCTAGCAAATCATTTATCGCCTTACAGGTTTGAAGTCAGCACGTGTCCTGCTTGAAGCAACCCCTTTGTTTCTGGACCTGGAGAAAATCAAAGACGATCTCCTGGCGGTCAGTAGATTTTTCGTTTCTTTGACATGTCACAGCCCCTCAAAGTCGGGTTAGGTCCCCAATGTCCTTTCGGTGCATGATATGCATGTGTGGCATCTTTCCCAATCGTAAGGTTTCTTCAGGGGTAGTTGACGAAAATCCACTTACGCAGATCCAACAGAATAATTCTCGCATCTCTCCATGTCTGTGTTGCAAAAGGAACGACCTTGGAAGGATGGGAAGAGACCGAACGAGACATGCAGTATTGCTTCGCCGCATACGGCATAAGTCATGTCACGATTTCTCCGGAAGTTCATAGAGCTCCTCAATGTCACGCGCACTCCAGCGAGACACTCATTTCGCATTGTCGCACAGGTTCTGAAGATCCCTTTGGTTGTGCCGTCATTGACGTTGCGAAGCAAAAGAATGAAGCTGTTTAAATATACTATATCAGCGCGAATCGTTAGACTAGTTTCGATGTGGTAAATTCATCGGCGAGCACCGACGGATGAGGATTTCCAGTACAATTATATATTTCAGTTTCTCCTGTCAATCGTGTGCAGCTGGCATGCTTGCAGAATATTGAAGGCATGTCGCATGTCACCCTTCATCAGAGAACCAGGATTTCCGATATGACAGGTTTCGAAAGGTAAGCGAGGGTAAACGAGACAGACCCGTCGGCTACCAATTCACTGATGTTGGACAACTTCAAGAGTGTTTTCTTTCCATCATCGGCGAAGTTGACTCTAGGATAGTTCGGGGAATAAGAGAACACGAGCGTCAACTCGAATGAAATTGCTGTGAGACTGACTTCCCACTTCCAGGTCATCTAGTTTTTTGCAGAGATCGTGAACCGGAGAAGCTCCTCGATCGGAATCGACAAAGTGTGACCCAAATTTGTTTCCGGTAGTCAGGAATAATGTCTATTAATATGACACCGGACATACGAATGTCGTTGTCCCGTTGCTTCGCTACTTGCAACTTATGTGGAAGGTGTTGGAAATCACTGATGCACCGTGTGACAGCCTCGACGTCATATATCACATACCCTCGCAGTCATCACAATAGTATAAACTCCTGTAACATTGTACTGATGCAATAGACGTTGTTTCTCCCCCGTCCTTCCATTTTCAACAGAAAGGATCCTTATCAATGGCTCGACGAAGCTGTAGATGTCAGCAACTCGTGTTCGGTTCGTCTCTTCTGCAGTCCCCTTTTGATCCATCTCCTCACTGCACAGCATGTTAGACTCTTTCCATAGCCACCGGTGTGATTTGTTGGTGGTCTTCTCTACACGGGTGAGATTTTTGTCTTCGAGAATTCTGGCTGCTGGTCGACCTGCTGAAGGCATGGCAGTAAGCACAGTTATTTTGTAACAGTACGGATCTCGCATATTTAAGAGCTCTCGAACGACCAAATCCGACGGAATGTTGTACAAAAGGCTCCCCTGCCGTGGTTTTGCTTAACAACTCAGGATGTGCAAGCAAAGAAATGTGCAATCCTCTCTCGATTATCATCGAAACATTTGTCAGGCTTGTGCTGGGCATCCTTGGGGCATCTCTCAACGGGCCGGCACTCAAGGAAATACGTGGGCCAGTGAAATGCGGCAGGGGTGTGCACACAAAGTCTATTCGGCCGCTTTCTCCATTGACATCATTTGTAGTAAAATTGACGAAATGGATTCCCGACTCGGATATGCAAACTATCTTACTCGGGAAAGAAACATGATTTCGGACGGATCCTGATTAATACCTCGCGAGAATGTATGGGAGAACCACTGCCCGACATGCGGAGAGACGGGTGAAACGCGTGTTCTATTTGTTCTAATTTGTTTTTATGACATGTATAAAATACAGGCTTAATGCTGTAAGCGAAGAGGAGGATGAAGAACACGACTCGGATTGGAATTGTCCTCTCCATCAGCCTAGCCTTCTTTCTCGCCGAAATCACTAGCAAGTCCCCCCTCCTCCTAACACTCGACGTTCAACTTACCCTGTACATCCCAGTCGGATTCCGGACGAAGAGCTTGGCCCTCATTGCAGATGCCGTCCGTGTCCTCTTCTCGTCCCCTCATAACCCCGGTCACTCACCATTATGCCATTTCTACAGTTCCATTATCTCAACGTGAGTCTCGGAAGATTGGCAAGTCATTATTAATCCTTCCCCGACATCCAGGATATCGTAGCCTAGTAAGCATGTCTGCTGTTTTGGAGCTATCCATAAAGTCTGATTTCCTGTCCGAACAGTGCAATAGCATTCGTGGCAGCCCATGTCCGTCTTTTATCTCCCTGTGTCCGACGACGAGATTTATTATTGTTGGTCGCAGCTTCACGAAAAGGGGCGTCATGTGAGCACAATCCATTAATGCGCAATTGAAAATAAGCTATTGACGCAAAACTGGTGTTTAGAATGTCAAGTTTACATTCGCTTTCCTCCGAGCAGAGCTTGTTGGTACGTTTGCCGGTCGACTGACTACCCTTTTTCTGATCACGGCAAACATCGGTAGGCGCTTTTTTTAATGGTGTCTTCCTGCTTGCGCTCGCGCTCTCTATTTTCCTACAATCTATCGAGAGATTTATCCACGTCGAGGAGGTACATTCTCCACTTCATGTGCTCATAATTGGCAGTATCGGGTTATGCCTCAACATAATAAGTGTCTTGGTCGTGGGCCACGGCGAGTGTTTCTCTCTGGCTTTTGACCAGCATTTAATTATTCATCCGCCCACCTCATGTAGATCATGGTGGACATAGCCATGGGAGCGACACGATCGCGTTGGCTCTCGAGGAAGACCTGGCCACAACACAACTTCGAGACAGCGTAGTGAGTGAGGCTTTATAAAGTAGACCAACTCTCTTTCATAGTACTCGCAGCATGCCCTCCACCATCATACCGTAAATCCGCCACCAGCCCCCCCTCAACATAATATGAATCTCCTTGCTGTCTTGGTTCATCTCTTTGGTGATGCGATAAATAGTCCGAAAATTTCTCATTGCAACGGATCCATGTCTCATGTTCTACCCAGACATTGCCGTCATCCTCTCCGCCGCGATCATCTGGAAACTCCAGTCGCCATACCGGTTTTATGCTGACCCTGCCGTTTCTCTTTTCATCAGCCTCGTCATATTTGGAAGTGCAGTCCCGATAAGTGAGTTCACCTTGTCCTATGATATCTAGCCAATCATTTATCACCTTATAGCTTTGAAGTCAGCACGTGTCCTACTTGAAGCAACCCCTTTGTTTCTGGACCTGGAGAAAATCAAAGACGATCTCCTGGCGGTCAGTAGATTTTTCGTTTCTTCGGTATGTCACAGGCCCTCAATGTCAAGGTAGGTCCCCAACGTCCTTGCTGTGCATGATCTGCATGTGTGGCATCTCTCCCAATCGTAAGGTTTCTTCGAGGGTAGTTGACGAAAATCCACTTACGCAGACCTAACAGAATAATTCTCGCATCTCTTCACGTCTGTGTTAAAAAAGGGACAGCTTTGGAAGGATGGGAAAAGACAGAACGATGTCTGCAGCATTGCTTCGCCGCATACGGCATAAGTCATGTCACGATCTCTCCGGAAGTTTATAGAGATCCTCAATCTCAAACGCAGTCCAGTGAGGAGCTCATTTCGCGTTGTAGTCGCACAGGTTCTCAAGATCACTTTGGGTGTGCCGTCGCTGACGTTGCGAAGCGAAAAAATGGGGCTGTTTAAATATGCTTCGTTTGGAGTTGCAACATCCGTCACTACTATAGATGCACACAATACATTTTCAACCATTCTTTGCAGCCAGTTCTACTGCGTTCTTGAATGCACCCAACAGCGCCGTCAATTGAATCTTTTCGTTTGCTCCAGTTGACAACCGGTATCTTGAAGATCAAATTTAGAGGAAGTCGTTTGGCGATGAAGTGACATACTCTGTTGTGGCCAGGTAATCCAGCAGGTAGACTCGAGCATGTGGTTTTATTTCGATCGTCTCAACATAATCATAGGCACCCATGATAAGATCCTGAAGAGCAAGACCTCTTTCAGTCTTCAATGTAGATATCACTTCAATCAAGAGTCAGACGTATATTAGTGTGAATTGTTATAGGAATGGTACTTCGGTATGATATGGTAAATTCATCGGCAAGCATCGAGTTGACGATGGCTTCGATATCAGACGGATGAGGATTTCCAGTGCAATTATATATTTCAGTTTCTCCTGTCAAATCGTATGCAGCATGGCATGCTTGCAGAATATTGAGGGCCCGTCGCATGTCACCCTTGGACAACTTCAAGAGTGCTTTCTTTCCATCGTCGCTCAAGTTAACTCTAAGATAGTTCGGGGAATAAGATAACACGAGCGTGAATGAGATAGCTGTATTACTTACTTCTCCGCTTCCACCACGGTATCAACTCGCTTTTCAACCTCGGCGATCGGCAAGGGAGAGAATCTGAATCGTGTGCAGCGACTCTGAATCGCGGGAATGATCTTGTTGACATAGTTGCAAATAATGCAAAAGCGAACATTCCTTGTATACTGCTCAATGACGCGGCGGAGAGCGGCTTGCGCGGCTTGTGTCATCATGTCTGCTTCATCAAGGATGATAAGTTTGAATCCCTTGGCAAACAGCGTCCGCGTCTCGGCAAACTGTTTGATTTGCTCCCGAACGACATCGATTCCGCGGTCATCTGATGCATTGAGCTTTTTGCAGAGTTGTGAACGGGACAAGCTCCTCGAGTCGACAAAGTGTAACCCACTTCAAGAATTTGTTTCCGGTAGTCAGGACCATATATCCGGCGGGCGACGGCGAGAATTGTAGAAGTTTTACCAGTCCCCGGAGGTCCATAGAAGAGAAGATGGGGTAGCCTATTCTTTTCTATGAACTTTTCGACTTCACGTCCAGGGGTATTGAATGCGAGGAACAGGGTTGCTGAGCAAACGACGCACTTGTGCCGGTTATATCCTTGTGTGAGACAACGTCATCCAAAGTCACAGGTCGATACTTTTCTACCCTAATACGTTGCGTCAGATTGGCACCAATCCAGAAGAGAGGGAGTTCACCATGGCAAGTTCTCGGCGTCAGTGTCGTGGCCAACAATCCTCCCTTTGCCTTTCGCTGCTGAAGGGATCGGTTCGACGTCCATCAATGTATCGTCGTCCGAATCCATGGCTATTGCAAAAACTTCTGTGAAAATGGTGGTAAACGTCGCCGAACGCGTTAACGTTCGCGACGCGCGCCTTTGACTATGTTTGACTATATTGTGGTGGAATCATGTGACACTAACCTTAATTTTTGTACAAATATCAACAGATCTGACGCAGCAGCTCATCATTATCGGCTCTTGCTTTCTCGAAGACTCCATCGTTCACCTCGTTGGATAGACGAAAGCTTCCGCTTTCAAGATGCAAATTTTCGTAAAGACGTGAGTTCTGTTACCCTCGGAGAGCAGACAATTTTGAATCCCTCTGCTACAGCCTCACGGGCAAAACCATCACACTCGAGGTCGAGTCCTCTGACACCATAGATAATGTCAAGGCCAAGATCCAAGACAAGGAAGGGTAAGCTTGTCATAGGTGTACGTCAGGTCGAGATAGTCTGACGACATTTTAGCATCCCTCCAGACCAACAGCGTTTGATCTTTGCTGGGAAACAGCTTGAGGATGGCCGCACCCTCAGTGACTACAACATTCAAAAGGAGTCTACCCTACACTTGGTCCTCCGTCTCCGCGGTGGTGCTAAGAAGCGCAAGAAGAAGACCTACAGCGTTCGTATAAATTCCGCCGCACTGCAGTGCACCCATGATTAACCCTTCTCCAGACCCCCAAGAAAATCAAGCATAAACGCAAGAAGGTCAAAATGGCCATCTTGAAGTACTATAAGGTGGACTCGGATGGCAAAATCAAGCGCCTGCGTCGTGAATGCCCTTCTGCTGAATGTGGTGCTGGAATCTTTGTACGTCGAATGGTTCCTGCATTTGCATTTTGCCTGATGTTGTACGCCTCTATAGATGGCATTCCACAAGGACCGTCAATACTGCGGCAAGTGCGGTCTCACCTATACTTTCCAGCCCGGCACCAAGCCTCCCGTTGTCTAATGAACGGGTCTGAGGTCTCCGAGTCTGTACTTACACGCCCATATTGCCGAAATGTTTTTGCAGTTCCCCGAATAACATGTCATGTATAGCGCGTACTTCATACCGCAAAGCCCGAGTCATCCAGATAATCAGCTTTCCTGGGTAGATGTCACTGAACTTCGACGTGTCTTGCACGAGCGCGCAAGCAGCAATGACTGAGCATTGAATATGGAGGATCAACATTCTCCTAGAATGGCCAAGCCACGAGTGAGATCAATGTTTGTACGAGAGAGTGGTTACGAGTCTATACAGATATTGAATTACACTAGCTATGTGTAGTACAAATCGAATTTGTTCTTATATACGGTTCCATCAGAGGCGATCTGCGCATTCATAAAACAATCAGCATGAGAAAGATGTGTTTGCATATATGCCTACTGGTGTTCCCGAGGTCGACACAGGCCTCCTTGACGCGAGCGGTAAGAGTTTTCTCACCTTCGCGCACCCAGACACGCGGATCGTAGTACTGGAGTATTAGAGCTTACGAGAGGGCAACTGGCTTAGAAAGACGAAAACCTACCTTCTTGTTGGGCTTGTCAAGGCCGTCGGGATTACCGACTTGTGCTTGCAAATATGCTTTCTTTGCATCGAAGAATTCCTACAAATTCGTTCAACCGACTGTTCAAAAATACGCACGGAGTGAAAGCATACCCGCATGCCACGCATATAGGCGAACTGGGTGTCAGTGTCAACGTTCATCTTGACGACACCGTATCCGACGGCAGTGCCAATCTCCTCTTTGGTGGACCCAGAACCTCCATGGAAGACGAGGAACCTAGCGTTCACGATATGCTGTTTAGTCTGGAGGCTATTGAATGACATAGATTGGAACTCACAGAGGCTTCTCAAGGTTGCCACCAATTTTCTTGCTAGCATACTCTTGGTGCTTGCCCAGCAAATCGGGATGGAGTTTAACATTTCCGGGTTTGTAGACACCGTGGACATTACCAAAGGCAGCTGCGATACTGAAGTTGGGCGAGATCTTACTCAACGCATCATAGATCTCATAGACGTCGTCTGGCTGGGTATAAAGGCTCGCGTTGTCGACGCCAGTGTTGTCGACGCCGTCTTCTTCACCGCCTGTGATGCCGATCTCCATCTCGAGCCAGATCCCAAGGGGGGCCATGCGCTTGAAAAACTCGACGCAAATCGCAATATTTTCTTCTTTAGGCTCCTCGGATAGGTCGAGCATGTGGGAGGAGAAGAGAGGTTCCTGGTGTGTCTTGAAGAATTTCTCGTCCGCAGCGAGCATTCCGTCGAACCAGGGGAGGAGTTTCTTTGCACAATGATCACTATGGAGAACAACAGGGCTAGAGAAATAGTGTATAGTTAATCAGGACGTGGAACGCTATATCAAAGCCCGACCAAACTTACACCCCATAGTCCTTGGCCACAGCGCGGACGTGAAGAGCAGCAGCGACAGCGCCGGCGATAGAGGCCTGCTGTTTGTCGTTGGGCAAACCTTTACCGGCAAAGAAGGCAGCGCCTCCTTGCGAAACCTGGATTATGATCGGAGCCTTGATATCCCTGAGAGACTCGTGAGCGGAAAGGATAGTTGGGCGAGGAATAGACTCACCTCGCAGCCTCGAGGACGGCATTCGCTGTCGATGACGAGGTCACATTCTGAGAGTGGTTCTCGATTAGATGGGAGATTATTCGTCAAAGGACACTGACGATCGCCTGAAAGGGTATGATGTCAGTAGGTGAGAACTGGCTGTATGCGACAGACTTACTGGGATGGCAAACTTTTATGCGAGGTCATCAGGATCTACGTTGATGGTACAAAGCGATTGACCGGCTCACCTTGTTCTCTTTCGCATATTCGAAGAGTTTTCTGACATTATCTCCGGTCAGGACGCCAGCCTTAATCTCATCAGCTACAATGCTCGCCCCAGTTTCGTCGAGACTGACGTACGGGAACGATATCGAGGAGACCCATGTCCTTTTTCTCCGGTATTGGATGTTGTATGTGAAGTTAAAAAGGGAATGCCGCTTTCAAGGCTTTGCGGTTGGTCCGATTAGATGTTCCGATAATCCGATCCATGCCGATCCAGGAGCTGCTCCAAATACTCCATATATGCATGCCTCTAAGGGTGAATATCTACGTGTAATGTAGTCTATGAATGATATGCTGCTATGTAGGTTCCTACGTACAATCTAGCCTCTAAGTTAGGGATGGAAATCTATGTATCTAGTTTAGTATGCCTCTAGAGATGGAAATCTATGTGGTTACGTCCCATGATTCGCGACAGCTATCAACCCTTCGTCGCCGCGAATTTCGCACACTTCAGGAGGAAGTAAGTCCTTCAATGCTACTCGCACGCCCGTCCAAATTTCCTCATGCTCCGGTAAACCGTCGATTTCCAGTAACGAAGGATAGAGACGATGAAGATACGGCACTAGCATATCCTGGCCGGGAATGGATGGGCACCCGAGCGTCATTCGCGTCAATGCGCGTTGCGGAATCGAGTTGGTGGAGTTGGGTGAGAGAGTAATATCAGATAGGTCCATCGTCAAGATAACGGTGGCCAGTTTCAATGCCTTGCAAGCGAGGATATCCAGTGACTTTGAAGTCATCGGCGGCCTTGCCTGCAACCTGACATGACCTGGTGTGGACAACAAGCCGAGATCGAGATGCTCCAGTTCCGGCCAGGATGTAACGAGAGTTTCCAACTCGTCATCGCAAATGTCAGGAGGTAGTGTGGTATCTAGAACCAAGCTTCGCAGCTTGCTGAGTTTAACTAAGATCCTGATATCATCGAACGGAACTTGAATATTTCCTTTGCGTGGGTGAAGAACGGTATTATCAGCAACTGAGTCATCGGGCTCTTCTAATTCAATGTGCCGCTCAATTGTTAGGTGTCGTAGCGTATTGCCCGCCGTGCCACAGATTGAGGTGAAGAGGTGATTCCAAGCGATGGGTATTCCTTTTGGCTCGTGAGCATCGAGATGTAGGGTGTGTAGACTCTCTGATGATAAGAGAGCTAGAAAAAATTCCAATAAAATTATCTGGGCTCGCATATGCAGCTTCTTCAGCGAGGGAAGAAAAGGGAGATTCCGAGTATCAAGAAATATAGGTGGAATGTCGCCGGCATTAAGGTGGGCCGCGTGAAGCTCTAGCTCCACAAGATGCTGGAAACCTGTCAGAGCCATCAACGTGTTGATAGTCAAGGAAGAGCCTGAACGTAGGGAAAGAGTAAGGAGGTTGTTCATTGAAGATATGGCGTCCATTGACTCCTGGGAAAGTGCTCCGCGAACACTTAAGTGTCGAACATCGGGGGACATCCTCCGGATATTGGTCAAATACCCAGAGATACGTGCCTCAGGGATTCGAGGGGTCTTGAAATTGAAGCCGAGGTCAAGGTTCAACCGACGGAGTGTCCGTGACATGCCAAAAAGGAGCTGGATGCGGTCGCAAGCCGCGGGCGAAATGCGGATGGCAAGGAGGGAGGGAATAATTGCAGGGCATTCAAGATTGATACCATAACTGGTAAGGAAGGAAAGGAGGTCGGGATGAACCTTGACGCCTTGACGGTAATTTGCGTATTTGACGCGACGGGTGTACAAACTAAACCGTGTTAAATCTGGGGATTCCGTCGAGGGATGCAATATCTTTCCAGATGCAAATTCCCATAAGCTTCGATTCGCCCAAGTAAATGAAAAAGCCTTACATATATTCCGTCGCGTAATGAGACGGCTGGAATTAGTCGGAGTAAGGGCGCTATGGAGGATAAATGTGTCCAGAGGGAGTCCAATGCTGGCTCTGACCATGTCCGACGACTTCTCGCAAGAGCACTGAGCGTTCCCGGGGAGTCATCGAAGCAATAGTCAAATATGTTTCGGAGGATTTCATCAATAAGAAGAGCGTTCTGCATTACTGAGGCGTGGCTGGCGAGACGAGGAGACGTGGCTACCAACTCGATCGAATTTAGGGCTTGAGGGATATGAGCGGTGGATCAACGACGTCTAGGGGTTGCTGGCTTTGTTAAGGTATATGAAACGAATGTGAGTGTATGGGTAAAGCATAGGATCTGTCCAGCCTGAGGACACATAATTTTTGATGGTTGGCCTGCACAATTTTTTGCGCCCGGAGTAACTGCCAATTCAAGACTGTTACGTAAGTACCAACAGAGCCGGTTATTCATGCCGACCGAACCCGAATGGTGTGGAGTTCTTTGGTAACTTTCAAGTTTCAAAGCTTCAGTGCTCAAATTTCAAACGTCATACATTCGTGATTCACGAGTATTTGGAGTCCAGGTCTACGAATTGCTATCCCTGAAAGGCGCACCTTGGGGCACAAAGTGGTAAGTAAAATAAGCGAATTGTCCTTCGTACTCTTGTTAGGTCTGTACTTGTTGTCATCGACAACACTAGCACAGAAGCATCGCGAAGAATGGCCCTGTCCGAATCTTCGTCAAGTTGACCGAGGAGGACGGGTCTTGCTCATGAAAGAATGGCGAAGAACTGGGGCGAATGAAGGGAGCTTCTCCGAGTCGGTCAGACTTTGATTTTTGCTCCAACTAGGGCGCCAGAATGAGCCGGGCTAGGCTGAGCAGTTAAAGGACCAACGACAAGGGAGGACTATGACATCTCGAGGCGACGGGATATATCCGGATGCAAGAGTCTATCGAGAGTGGGTGACAGAGATGGTTCTGCTGATCTGTGAGTTGACCGCGTTGGATGTAATGTCGAGTCGAACGCGCACGACGTCTTGTAGCAAATATCATCAATCAACTTTCTCCCTCTACAGTTTGAAAGCTGCCGTATAGTTCGCGTTTTCTCCTTGACTCTTGCAGCTCTTCTTGTCTCTTCCTCATTTTTTCCCTCCTTCTTTCGTCGTCGCGAAGAACGCCTTTATACATATTCTTGGATTGCAAAATCAGCACGAAGCATCGAATACGTTTTCGAGAATGTCTCACCTCACGTTCTTGATCCTGTTGCCAATGAACAGCCCATATTGTGAAGGTCGTAAACAACACCGCACCGAGGAGAGTCGCTTTGGCTCCCTTTTCTTGCATTAGCACTGTTTGCCGAGGCAAGAATCACAAACGCAGTGCGCACAGACCGAGGCTCAAATCCCAACAACGACAAATACAACGCTCTTCCTACCTCCGCCGCCATATTGAGTCCGGGACGCCTATCCTCGCCATAACCAAACCCTATGGCTCCCTTGGAGGCAAGTCCCCGTTATAAAACGTGATTATTTTCCCTGAGATTCCAAAAAGGCCTTTGAAACCCTACTGAAGGAGGTAGTACAAGCAAAGCGGTTATCTGCCTCAAAGATGGGCAACTTGACCGACATCGCCATGAAATCGATGGAGGTAAGAATATTCTCAATATTTCCTTCTGTAAATCCAAAGTTTTACCGTTCTTTTCACTTCTAGCAAGACACCCAACTAGTGTCCATTCTTTACCGCACGCATAAATCTCTTCCGCCGTCCGCAAAGGTGTCCAGTCTGTATATCTTTGATGCTCTCTGCAGGGCCGCTAGGCATCAAGCCCACAAACAGGGTATTGTTGGCGACATCAATTCTCCAACCGGCAATTGCGCGACTTTCCTACTGAAAGTCGAGGGCGTCCTTGAGGGCCTGTTTCAGGACATGATCGCCATCGGTACCTCAGAATCGAAGGTCCGTTATATTACTCAAATTTTTACCCAAGGATGGCTACTAGCTGGCGGTGTCCGGTATCGAGTCTTAAAACGTTAAAATGGTGGTGACTTCACAAGTATGGGATCGCGTACACGAGAGTCGCATCCCCACCGCTGTATATCTGACCGGGCCAGCACGTACCATCACATGTTCACTGATTTTCTGAATCGTATTGATAGCACCATCCTGACTTGCTATGATCCCCCATCTAATCACAGGAAAAAACCAAGAAGATTCTTGACATATGGGTGAAGGGAAACACATTTCCCGCACACATTCTTTCGCGGATGATGGACGTAGTGGTGGGAACAGAAAAAGGTGCATATCGATGTTCGAACACGTTCGCTAAGTATTTCCCCCCCTGTATAATCCAGCCAACTTTTTCTGCATCTTTCCGAGCCATGTGAGAACGCAACTGAAATATTGCTCGTATTATTTTGCCTCAGTGTCCGAAATGAATCCGTTGACGACGTCCAACGCCGGAATGCCTACACCTCCCGACCCATCCGTTCCAACCCCACCTACTTCCGCAGAGAGCTCGATGCCTCCTGCTACGGATCCACAGGCTACATTGCTGGTGTTACTGGCACAGGCCGCCAATGCTGCGGCCATACCTGCGTGAGTTCAGGTTATACCTTTCTATTTGGTCGGTTGAGCCGATTTCCCCATTTTGTAGGCAAACAACGCCAAATACACAACTGGGAGCTGGGCTAGATGCAGCACAACTAGCGGTTCTGCACCAGTTAGCATTAGCACAGACAGCGAGTAATGCAGCTCCTTCACAACCAACTCATCAGGCCTCTCCGCAAGCGAGATCTGCGTTAACGGGCGCACCTTCACATCGGGAAGAAGCCTCACATAACAATAACCTTATAGGTCGAAGGCAAAACATGCCGCAATGCCCAGAGCGTGTGAATACATACGATGATCAGGTTGAAGAGCCTCCAAGCTCGAGAGGCGTTTCTAGAGGCGGCTTTCGTGGTCGTTGGCGAGGTGAGGGACGCAGATGGGATGATCGTGATCGTGACCGTTACAGAGACCAAGAGAGAGGTGATCGAAGTCCCGTCCGCAGAGCTCGGCGCAGCCGATCTAGAAGTCCTCCTAGTAGATTTGGAGGTCGGCGCGACGTGAGACCCTACAGTCCTCCAAGGAGGCCTATGGGATTCAGGGGAAAACAAGATCCGCTAGACCCTTCTCGAGACCCAAACAAGGACGAGTTTGGTCGTGACATCCGACCTCAATCACCCCAAAGCGATAATCCAACCCCGCCGAAACCGAAAACACCTCCATCCCTGCTCCCACCCCCACCTCCACCTGTACTCCCTGAGCAGCCTGCGAAAGAAGAATCGCCTGCCGTGCCCTTCCCGAGTAATCACGACCAAATGTCATTAACACCTTCGATAGCTGCGAATACATCTTCAAACACTCATAGTGCACCCTTAACATCGGATACAGTCTCAACGCAATCAGGAATGGAGAACTTTAATCCTGCTACTTTTGATTTTACCTCACCCTCCGCGTGGGAAGCACTTGGAAAGATGTGGCAGGTCACGCACGGATATCAGCCAGGGGCAGAACAACTTATGCAGTTTGTTGTTGCGGCTCAGGCCACTCTAGCTACCTCATGCGACTGGTCGGCTGCATCAGCGCAAGGATCGGGGAACCTCAATAAAGGGAACGACATTGGCAGAGGCCGAATCGGAGGAGGGCCTTATGGTAACGGCATCACCCGAAATGGACATGGCAAATGGACGAATAACGACACCAACCACGGTACTGATGCTGTTGTTCTTGGGGGAGGTTCAAGTCCAAGCACAAGTGTCGACATACCTGACCCAAGCCAGAAGCCGCAGTGGGGTGGAGGGGGTGGCCGAATGCAGAAAATGGGAGATAAATGGATGTTCATTCGAGAGCCAGCATAAAGACAATCTGTAGTTCCTTTTTATTATTATACACTCGTAGTCTCCTCTTCCAAACCAGTTAATCGGAACTCGACATCCCTTACCCTTTCATATGGAAGGATATAGACGATCCTAGGCTTACCGGAAAGAGCCTTTTCGTCGAAATCACTGGCCATCAAAGGACTGGGCCAAAAGATCAGATAGCTGGGAATTGCGCAAGCGATGCCAATGAGAGCACCTATGAGGACATCCTCCTTATGGTGTTTCTGATCCAATCAGGTTCTTGTTATAGCAAAAAGAATTGGTTCTTACGTAGTCCTGCAGCCGGGTGATTGCTACGAACGACGACCAAAAGATCGGCAAAAGGGTTAAAAGAAAGCTAGCCATCCGGCTTGATTTAAGTGAACTTGCAGGCCTCGGTGTATTGAAAGTCCAAGCTGCCGTTTTTCCAGCAAGCCATAGAGTCAAGAAAGTCATCCCAGAGAACGCGAACGACGAATGGCCTGAAGGAAAGGATTTCCTTCCCTTTAATATGAGTTTAGGAAGGCTACAAAGTGGAATGAATAGATTGAAATGGTTTGGTTTGTTGCGAGAACCTGCCCAGTGCATTTCCCGAGAACAGCGTCCCAGCTACATCGAGCAAGAAAATCAGGCCGGAGGCGACCTTTGACGTTTGCAAAACCTTTAATCTCAGAAATTATGAAGAGAGAGTAGCTCACCGATGAGATGTTTTCCAAGAAGAGTGATAAGCGTCGTTAAGCTCCTGTAACAGCATGGCCTACATTTGAGTTTACCATAGGAAATCAATGGTACGTACTGTCCTGCCAAGAGAGAAAGGATTCCGTGGTGGATTTCTATCAAAGAATGCTTCAAATATCCATAGACCCCCACAACGACCGCAGGTACCCAGAAACTGAGAACGAAATTCATTGCCGAACTGATTCTACAGTGCATCATATATCATGGCTGATATTCGCTGATTCATGCGACGGTTGCACATACTGCTCATGTCTCATGGGGTAATTGATTAGGGGATCATTGAGGTCAAAATCTCGCTCGAAGACAGGTGTGTGGTACAGAACCCAGGCGAACATCCAGATGCACAAGACGATAAGCCTAGAAGTTACGATTAGTTTGTCGGGTTAGATGAAAGACGAAGGCCGCACCAGTCCATTCCATACGACCTATCGAACCAGTCCGAGCTATTTCGACCGATAATCCGTTCGCGCAGGGTAACCTCGGAAGGCATGATGGTGACGTTGCTTAACTTAGATGACAATGATGCTGTGACATCACGCGAATGTGACAGACACGTCGAGCCAACACTCCCCAGTATGGCGAGGGAAAAGCTCTCCACTACGCGTCCGAAGGGCCAAAGTTCCATAACCAAATTTTTCCCAGGGAAATCGACCAAGAAGAAGGACGATACTATCGACGCCTCTGCCGAAGAAGAGTCGAATGATTCAGAAGTGGACGTCGAAATAACTACTAAAGCTACAACAAAGAAAGCCACGAAGACTTCTGCGCTGGATCCTTCCGACCTGCCACCCATCCATGACATTCCGTCCATCTTTTCCGACTTGGTCAGTCACGTTCCGGAAATCCAGGAAGTCGCAAAACATGTTGCTGGGCGCAAGTTACGTGTAGCAACAATGTGTTCTGGCACCGAATCACCTCTTCTGGCGCTTGAATTGATACAAAAATCTATTCAAGAGCAGCATGGAATCCATCTAGATGTCGAACACGTGTTTTCTTGCGAAATCGAGCCTTTCAAGCAGGCCTATATCGAACGAAACTTCCACCCTCCCATTCTTTTCCGGGATGTCTGCGAACTGGGAGATGATGAAGCGTAAGGCCTTCTTCCCTACATGTTCTTCAAACGGACTCACGTTCTACAGGCATACCGCCTACGGGGCTCTGGTCCCAGTGCCAGGCGACGTTGACATGCTCATTGCTGGGACTTCATGCGTCGATTATTCCAATCTCAACACGCAGAAACAGGACATCGACGCTAACGGCGAATCGGGGCGCACTTTTCGTGGCATGATGACATGGGTCGACAGACACAGGCCGCCTATCGTCATCTTAGAAAATGTCTGTTCCGCGCCTTGGGCCAAGGTACAGTCGTACTTCGAACAAAATGGTTATAGCGCTGCATTTCAACGAGTCGACACAAAACATTACTACATTCCTCATACTCGTACCCGGGTTTATCTCGTCGCTGTTAACAAAGAGGAATCCGACATACCAGATGAATGGCTTGATTGGGTCAAGAACAAACTCAAACGCCCGGCCTCCTCCACTCTGGATGCTTTCCTCCTTCCCTCCGATGATCCCCGTATCCATCAGGCTCGCCAAAAACTTGTACAAGAAAGTTATAATGCTGTGGATCGTCGCACTGGTCGTACCGACTGGGGACGTTGTGAATCTCGCCATCAACGCGCTAGACTTGAAGAAGCTCTGGGCACGAAACGTCCGCTAACCAGTTGGGATGAAGGTTTGTGTCAAATGTTTCCCTTCTTTATTCCGTTGTTCATTCGGGTCTGTTATCGCTCTTCTAGGTGGATTTTGTAAATTGCCAGACTTTGCCTGGGGAGATTGGGGAGTTGGTCAGGTGGAGAGGGTTTGGGATTTGATGGACATCAGTCTTCTCCGCTCGGCGAGCAAAGGGATTGACCCAAATTACAAAACGTGAGGATTCTGTGACTGCTTTTTGAATCCCTGCCTCATCTCTCTGGTTTCTTTGAGATAGCCAAGTATGGAACTTATCTCAGAACGTCGATCGGACCATAGGTTCTGGCAAAGTCGGAATTTGTCCTTGCCTCACACCATCTATGATTCCCTACATTACCAACCGCGGTGGTCCAATGGTCGGCTTGGAAGCTCTATCCATGCAGGGCCTTCCAGTCGACAAACTACTTCTGACTCGTGAAACTGAGGACCAATTGGCTGATCTGGCAGGAAATGCTATGTCTACCACTGTGGTCGGTGCATGTATTTTAGCGGCACTGGTAACTGGGAAGAACCTTCTCAAAGCTGGTGATGATATGCAAAGTTACGAGATGAAGGCGACCGGCGAGGCAGATGTCGATGGGGACGCTATGAACGTCGACGCGGCCACTGTTGCAACCTCTGTAAGTAACATCGTGGGCGAAGATCAGCTGGTTTACAATCCACTCGACCTCTCGTTTACTGGTGCTTGTTCCTTGGATCGCCTTCTCGCCGACGGAAGTAGAAGCACCCGTCTCTGTCAATGTGAAGGTCGGGTAGATATGACAACTCGAGAGTTGTTTCGTTGCAGTGATTGCGGCACGTCTTCCTGCAAGAAATGCGGTGGACGACCAGAACATAATCCTTTTCCGATCGATCCCAACGCAAATCCTAGATTACCCCCTTCTGATTTTGTCAAGGAACTCAAGTCCACCCTTCCGATGCGTATCACATTATCAAATGTTACACAGGAGCTATTGGACGGCCTGAAGGAATCTGCAGAAATTGATCTTCCTACGAAACACTGGTCAAGTTGGTGTGCCGCTGTCAAACGAGTGTGTGGGTCGGAATTACGCTTCGTTGAAACGAAAAGACAGGAGATTTGGAGCGCGGTATACCGATCCCCGGTCGCATCTCTAGAACTTCTTTTGCACCCACAGCAACCTGAGTGGCGGCTGTATGGTAAACCAGAAGATTCAGACCCTGCAAATGCCGATATTCGTCGAGTATTGGAGTCGCCAATTGGCAGGATGGTCATACACGATGAACTCTTTACGGGCCGATGGGAATTCGCCTTGCCTTACTCAACTTCCGTCTCTATCCATCTCAAAGGTGTTGGAGACACAGTCCCTTCGTGGGAAGCACGCTTGGGTCTGACTAGCGAAGAGTTCAAGAACAAAGTCGTTCATCCTAGTCTCCAGATCACTGTCCCCGAAAACCAAAGAAAGTTATTCGACCGCGACATTAGTGGCACATATGACCTGCTCGACAAATGTGGCACAGCAAACGGAGCGTTACACAAAAGGCGACCAACAGATCCTGATTCTGGCTTACCTCCAGTGTTCATGCTTTTAGACCCTCACCGCACAGATGATTCCCAGGATTGTTTCGTCTTTTCGGTCAGCAATCGACGGTATGAATTCGGGGAAACTCGTCCCATCATTTGCAAGCTGGATCCTGCGTGGAGGCAGTCCAGTAGGGCTCGTGAGGAGGACGTTATATGCTATATCCCATGGAAATGGGTGCCCACCGACGACGTAAACCTTCAGGTATGTTTGTTCAATGCACTCTCACAAGCTGTCAAGCTCTAATAAACATCAGCCTTCTATCCTTCAAGATGCTCAATTTGGGATCCCTGCAAAATCACTTGAAGTCCCAGTATCCAAGGATTCGTGTTGTGATGCGCATGCCCTCCTAGTTTGCAGCGTTTCCCTCCGAGGGCAAGCTGGATCTGAATGGTCGCGTGGTGATTGGAAGGAAGTTGATAAAGTTCATGAACGGAGTGCTTTCCAGGGCTTGGCTTGGCTCTTGGAACGTGTCCGCCATGTTGACGAAAAACTCACTACTTGGCAAACCGTGACAACTGCTGAGGGTATTACTAATTGCGAACGTTGTGCCCCCACTGCTCCAATATTGCAATGGGTTTCTGTCGGAAAGAAGACAGTTGCGGTCGAAGATCCAGTGCAAGCTGGAGAATACGAGCGAAGATTAAAGGCCCGCCCAAGTCCGTTTGTCACTCAACTCTGCCTAGGCGATGATGACATCGGGACTGTACGAGTTGGCGTAAACATTCCATCGTTGTTGCATCGTGCGCTTTCACGTTTACCTTGCACTGATCGCCCGGATGCGTCATCCCTTTCATGGCGAATAAACACGAACTTTACACCTCGTGCTACAACCTCCTTCCCTCCGTTCAAAATCCTCAGCAACAAGACCGACAAGCAACACGATCAACCACCTTCGTTCAGGTTAGATTTACGGCCGGAGCAACTCCGTTCTTTGGAGTGGATGATTCGCCAAGAATCACGTCATGAAGCACCCTTCGTCGAGGAAGAAATCTCGGAAGCAATCCTGAGTCCCCTTGGTTGGAGAGCAGAAGGTCGTGCTCAAAGACCCATCCATATTCGAGGGGGTGTACTTGCCGACCAAGTTGGTTATGGGAAGACCGCAATTACCTTGGGTCTGATTGATTGCAACTCCAAGGATGTCGACAAGGAGTTCAAGAAGATGGGTCGCGTTCCAGGCAAAATCTCCATCAAGGCTTCACTTATCATCGTTCCCCCTCACCTGACGCGACAATGGAAATCCGAGGTCGAGAAATTTACCAGAAAGCGATTCAAAGTCTTAGTCCTTTCTAGTGTATCGAACCTTAATAGTGCGACCATTGAAGACTTCCAGGAGGCTGATATCGTTGTCGTGGCCTCTAATCTCTTCAAGAGCGATGTCTACCTAGATAACCTCCGGGTTCTTGCTTGTGCAACTGAGCTACCAGCTAAGGACGGACGCCATTTCAATGCGCATCTTGATAAATGCACCAAATATTTGAAGTCGCAGATAGATCTTTTGCAGGAGGAGGGCTCGTTGGCTATTATGGAACAAATCAAGAAGGCGGAGAAGGAAGGCGAGCATTCAACGAGTTTCTCCTTGTCCCTTCTGCAGTCTGACAATGTTGTCTAGCACAAGAAGCTGCCGCTGCTGCTGCTCATGTTCAATCCAAGCGGCTCAAAGGCAAATCATATCGAGAAGCTGTGGAGAAGTCCCAAGCAAATGGTGAGGTCAAGGGAGCCAGAAGTGTCGCTAATGGCAAAACATCTGGGTCCCAAGCCTTGCCTTCGGGACTCAAAGTCGAAGTCTATATTGACACACTCCCTCCAGGCCAGTCCATTAAGAAGGCCAAAAGGTCACCAGCACCTTCGTCTGGCGCCGAAGATCCTCCGGAAAGCGACATCGACTTGGAGGTTCCTCGTAAAAGCCGACGTCGTGGAGCCCCAAAGAAGGTGATGATTAGCTCTGACGATGAAGACAGTACAGCAAGTGAAGAGGAGAAAGTGAAAAAGCCCAAGAAAGCCTCGAAGCCTCAAGCTCGAAAGAAGGCCTCGAAAGCGAGTAGCGAATCTTCCGACTATGAAGACAGTGCCGCAGAGGATACGGAATCGGAGGTAGATGTAGACGAATCATCGCCCACGTCGGACGCCGAGAGCACGGCCCCGAAACGCGTTACCTCAAAACCAAAAGCTGCACCTCCTTCCAAATCCTCGAAGAAGAAATCGGAGACATCCAGCTCTGATGGAACAACCGACAATGATGACATGGACGTTGACGATGACGATGTCCCCGCTAAGGGGAAGAAGGCGACAAAGCGCAAAGCCGCAGACAATGATGAACGTCCCACGAAGAAACAGAAGCGCGCCAATAGCGACCCCTGGAAGCTGGAGTCTAGAGCAGTCCAGAAAGACTGGACAAAGATGCAAGCGCTACCTCTAGAGATGTTCCATTTTGCACGAAAGGTCGTCGATGAATATACCTATCTGGATGGCAAGATACATGCTCTCGTTACGAGGTTGACTGCAGAGCGCCATTGGGTACTCTCAGGAACACCTCCGATCCATGACTTTGGGGCCTTGAAGACAATTGCTGCCTTCTTGAATTTGCACCTTGGTGTTGATGACGATGCAGAAGGTCGTTCTGCGGAAATCAAAAAGCGTCGCAAGGAACAAACTGGTACGTGATTCAACCATTTCACGTTTCCCTCCATTTCGAGAAGCTTTATGTAGCTGTGGAGCGGTTTCATTCCTTCAGAGAAGTCCATAGTCTGGAATGGCATGCCCACAGACACGAGCTTGGTCAAGCCTTCCTGGACCGCTTCGTTCGCCAGGTGTGTTTTCTTCTACTTGACATTGTTCATACTAACCACCAACATTCTAGAACATCGCTGAAATCGACGAAATTCCGTGGACGGAGAAGATTGAGAAGATTGTTCTTCCTGCAGCGGAACGCGCCATTTATCTGGAACTGGAACATCATTTGCGTGCCCTCGATATGACCATCAAGCGGGGTAAAAAGACCGAGAGCGATAGAGAACGGCGCCTTGCTCAATCTCTTGGAGAGAGCAAGTGAGTGTAACTGATCCATAACGTACCAGCGTGCTCAAGCATGATTTCAGATCTGCCGAAGAAGCCTTACTGAAACGTTGTTCGCATTTCGATCTCGAAACGTCCAATGACAATGCCATGAAAGCATGCGACGTCATCGTCAAGGAACGGCAAAAGCAACTTGATGAATGTAAGGCTGACCTGCTAAAGGCCATCAAGGATGGTGCAAAACGCGAAAAAAGCCTCGGAAACACCGGTGCAGAATCCTTCTTCCTTGAATGGGTCCGTGTCTCGCGGGGAGAAGAGGGTGTGGATGATAAAGAGGCCTCAACTATGATTGTCGAATTACTCGACGAAGCCGGGGTTGTTGCACCCAAGGCGAAGACCTCAGCGAAATCTCAGGATGTGAAGGTCTTAGAAAAGGTTAAGGAAGCGGCCTGGGAGCACCGCGAGAAGACACACGAGATCAGACGATTGACGAAGGAACTTGTTGGGCGTGTCCGTTCTCTGCGTTACTTCACTGTCGTTCGTGACCTTCAGAAGAACGGGGAGAAGCCGCCAGTGGTCTCGTGTCCGGTTTGCGAACGCCAAAACGTACCTATCAGCGAAGTGGCAGTCCTCTCATCTTGTGGTCATATGGGATGCTTCGAATGCGTCA
>Ga0307516_10001263_pt1 | contig 35208 bp, 33 predicted proteins | sample 19_EM_MG_FD_203310 | JGI IMG/M metagenome (GOLD analysis project Ga0307516, IMG submission 203310) | Populus trichocarpa ectomycorrhiza microbial communities from riparian zone in the Pacific Northwest, United States - 19_EM | ecosystem: Host-associated > Plants > Roots > Unclassified | place...
GCGAGCAAGAATGGTTTGTGGATTCCATTCTTGATTCTCGAATGTATCGAAGACGACTACAGTACCTTGTTAAATGGACCGGATTTGATCACCCGAATTGGGAGCCAGCGGGAAACGTCAACGAGCGAGAAGCGGTTACTCGATTCCACGAACAATACCCCCACAAGCCAGGCCCTCTCGAATAATGCTTCGCGGGAGCTCAGCGATAGGAGGGGGATACTGTCACAGCGTAGGTCCCAGCGCTCGATTTGGATTTGGTTGTTTGATTTGGTTGTTGATGCCGCCACCTCGCTCCGGATGTCTCGATCTTGGAAAGAGTGTCGTCACCTCACTCCGGATGTCTCAATCTTGGAAAGAGTGTCATCACCTCGCTCCGGATGTCTCGATCTTGGAAAGGGTGTCGGTTACGGGCCCCAGTTGCATAAGAGAAGGTTGTATGAGTTGCGTGGTTATGAGCACATATGTGAGTATGAGTATATATGTGAGTTGCGCGGGTATGAGTAGGAGGACGTATGGGAGTTGCCAGAACTGTGTATATAAGGAGGGCTGTCTCCCGTGTTTTGTCTTCTTCTTCTCTTCATGCAACCTCTTGTGTTCTATTCGGAATATCAACCTTGCTTCCGTTTCCTCCGTTTCCTCTGATTCCTTCGTTTTGTCGACGCTCGACTAGCGCCACCCGTCTCTGTCCGACACATCCGTCTGACGCTGTCCCTATCCCTGTTCGACACGTCCGTCTGACGCTGTCCGTCTCCCTGTTCGACACGTCCGTCTGACGCTGTCCGTCTCCCTGTTCGACAAGTCCGCCTGACACTGTCCGTCTCCCTGTCCGACACGTCCGTCTGACACTGTCCATCTCTGTCGAAACGTCCGTTGACCTTCCCGTTCCCGTTCCCATTCCCGTTCCCGTTCCCGTTCCCGTTCCCATTGACATTCCCGTTCCCGTTCCCGTTACCATTCCCGTTCCCGTTTCCGCCCCGCTTCCACTCCCGCTCTTGCGGCGTCACTCCAACTCACTCGAGTACCTTGGAGAACCGCCGCCGTTACACAAAAAGCCCACTGTTTCTTGATCAACATTCTCAAGTAGACTTGAATCATATTCAATGTCCAGCTGATTGGTCTTCTCCTTGGTACAGTTCATACTACACCATTCGGAGTCAAAAGTGGGACAGTTGTCAAAGAAGCCTGACATCTGATGTACCTGGAGGTACCAGTGTGGCAGCACCAAGTTGAACCAAGGTTCCATCAGAGATACCTCGAATGCTTGATTATCTTAGTGCTGCTGATGGCGCATACATAACGGACGAGTGTATTGCCATTCTGCTCCTGACACTGATTCTCCTTCAAAGTTGTGTAACTTTAGTGGGGTCTCTCTCCTCCAACAGGGTATCCCATACTTCTTGGCCACTGCCTCTGATATCATGAAGATTTGTGCATCTGAATCAAGCAGAACGCGTATTGGTATCACAGGATGTTGGTCCCATGACAGGTGTATAACCACCATGGGCCGTTCACCAATTCTTGGTTCTTTTGGGGGTTGTTGGCTTACTGAATCCTTAGAGTCTCGCTTTCTCTTGTTGGAACTCATAGTTGTGTTGCGGTGAATTGAGGTGCAGCTTTCCCAGCATGCCACTCAATTCTTGTTCACAGTTTTGGATGTTGGATATTGTGTTCGAGACTGTAGGTCTCATGATATTGCAATTCTTTAAGTGGTTTTTTGTATCAGGGCATAGACACACCTGCGCATTTCGGGTCTTCAACCCTCCTCAGTATGTCTGTGATTTTGGAAAATAACTTTATTCGCAAAATACAAACGCCTTAAAACCAAAACAGAATTCCATGCAAAATTTCTTTCTCCTTTTTCGTTGATTTTTCTGGCACTCATGTCATATCTGCAGATAGTTCAAGGAAATTCATTTCTCATAAGAACAAATTCACCAAAGGAAAACCCATTTTCCCCCTCACGTATTCTGCGCTTGCCAGCGCCTATTTCTTGATCAATCTCTATCCAACCTTTTTGGTTGAGGGGCCTTACCTTGGCCACAGTGATCGATATACCTATCTAATCACTCTCCTTCTCATAGTCCTCCTCGAACAACTTCTTCTCCCAGGCTGGAATGCGCTTAACGTATCTTCAAGACTCAGGAGATTCTTCCTTCTTAACCCCCCGTGCAGATACCTTTGCTTTCTTGGTACTGCATTGAGGTTTCTCTTCTTCCTCCTCAGCGATCGTGGAGTCGGGGATGCGATGCTCAGTACCTGCTACGGTTCGGGAGGAGGTTGTAACAATTGTCCCGCGGCAATGGAACCATCGGTGGTTCGGCTTACTGCATGCAAGGCAATCATTATTTTTAAACCTTTTTTCGACTAGCTTGGGGTCCACCCCTTTGGTCACATCATCCTTTGTCTTGTAGCACTGCTCCTTCTTCGCGCTTGACCCTTTATCACCCTTGTCCCCCTTCTTATACTTCTTACTGGTCTTTTTGTTGACCCGGTGTGAAGCATTGTGGTCTTTGACCTCATGGGAGCGTGAGTGTTTTTTCGGGTTTTTCGGTTCGGGTGATTTCCGCTGTGAGCGGGCTTCCTCCTTCACCTCATCCTCAAGGTTCTTCCCTACTTCTCGGAGAACTTCTACGAACTCAATATTGTCTTCTGGAAGTCTGCCGACATTCGACAGCTTCTTCCTCATGGGCTTTGTGAGACCTCCCTTAAGCTTTTCCCTCCAGATTACTCCAGAGAGGCCAGCGCGGGTGTTCGCAATTTCCATTTTGTCGATATAGAGCTCAATGTCGTCTTCGTAAACAATGCGATCGATTTTTCGCAGTGCATCGCGCTGTTCAAACCGACTTGAAAATCGGGTCTCGATCGCCGACGAAAATGCCTTCCAATCGTCCTCCTTGTGCTGGCGCTTAAGCTGAGCAGCACGTGCCTCGTACCACTCTTCGGCATTTCCCGACATCTGATGCCCCACAAATGCAATCTTATCCGTTTCTTTCACATAGGTGGTCTCGTAGTACTTGAAGTAATTTGCCACGTGGGCCCACCATGCGGCGAAAGTCGGCTTTGTATCACGCCCTGAAAATTTTTCGGGTTTGTTGAGAACTGGTTTTTCGAATGTAACCCGTACCGGGTCCCATGAAGTAGAATTGGGCGAAGGGGATCGCTGCCGTGTTCTTCGTAGACGGAATATTGGTACCCTTTCTGATGGTGTTCTTCAAGGTGGGGGTGACCCCTCATCGGATGATGTGTCACTGGGACTACCTGGAGGGCTACCTGCACCTGCAGCACCCCCTGTCCGTTTACCACCACCTCCTCTCACCCTGCCCTCCCCATCTGCCGCATCCTTGTCAGGGTTATACTACTCCCAATCTTTTGCGTTAAACGGTTTGGTTGTTGGACGGGATGACCCTTCCCCTCCATCAGGTTCACGAGGAGCCTTTGGGGGTTCTGGTGAGTCACGCACCGATTTTCCCTCTTTTACCGATCGCGTCAGTCCCTCTAGCTCGCCCACGAGTTGAATGGGATTGGCTGTGTCTTTTGACCTTTGGATCGCAGCATCAAAGAACTGCTGCAAGCAAGCTTCTTGATCCACTGTATCCACTTGGGACTTGTTAACCTTTTTCCGAAGGAGTGCCATCTCCTTCTTGGTTTTTTGCCCTGCTTCCTGTAGGAACTTGATTTCCTCATCCTTTTCCCTTGCGAAGGTGTTCATAACCTCCATAATATGCTGGGATCCTTTTGCCAACTGCTCTGTAGCTGCTGACAGGAACTCGAACTGTGCCTTGTCGGTAGCCTTTGCAGCCAGCAGAGCTGCAGCCACCTGTTCTGCAAATTGGTTGCTCGCTATCTGGAGCTCCCAAAAAGACTCTTGTTGAACTTCATGCAGGTGGTCACGATCCTTTTGCACCAGCAGATAGAGGTCCTCCTGGTCTTTAACCAGGTCCTCATACTGCTTAGACAACACGGGGAATACATTGCGTGTTTCCTGGTTATTTGCCTGGCAGTTCGGGATAAGCTCATTGAACTGCCCCAGACTCCAGTCGATGTCCTTGACTGTTTGGTAGAACCACTGGGCTCATAAGTGATCGGCTCCCAAACAACTGGGACTCCAGTTGTAGCATCTCGGATGACCACATCCTTTGTAGACACCAACTCATTGGTGCTTCAGTGCACATCGAACTTCACCAGCGCCATTGCCTCAACCATGGTTACTGTGTGCTTAGTAGAGAGGTATATTGCAGCGTCGGTGTATGTGCTAACAATATAGTGTAACGCTCGGGTGTTTCACCAACAGCACTGCTGCCCAGGTGGTCACCAACAGTCTATCACCCTTGAACGGACAACACTTGTATGATGGCAGCTGAACAGTGGTGTAGTTCTGAAGGATTCGCACGGGAGTGGTTGGGAAAAAATACTAAGAGTATTCGTGTTCGAAATATCACTAAGAGTTGATCCCAGAAACAATATTATTTTGTTAAGGCTCAACTTCTGACTGATCGTTGCTGATACCTCTCTACGCTGGAAACTCACTGTTCTTTTTACCTGGTACCAGCTCATCGGTCGTCTGCCCTCAGGCCGTCTCGACGGGGCGTATGACCTCAGTCTCACCACCAGCTTCCCCCCCGCGTCGGAGAGAGATAGGATTAACAGGGACATGGCACTAGTTGATAGGTGTGGATCCAGAAGACCTTCGATTCGGGTGGAAACGAAGGGACTTTGTTTGTACCCCTTTTGCTTGCCGTCTCCTCATGCCTTCGTTTTCAGCCCTTACTGGCTGTATGCAACTCTGGCGTGATGAAGAAACTGCAATCCAGCACTCTAGATGCTTCCTTGATTGTTTGGTGACGTCACCACAAGTGCCGCAGCAATCGCAGTTGACTGAAGATGTTGTGTCGATAACTCTGCGAATTAAGATCCGAACTTCTTCAAAGTACTGTCAAGTGGTCTGGCTCCCCTCATATACCGACCGGACCTGTTCCGCCTTGCGCGTCCTGGGCGACTGTTCGAGAGTTATATTCCACCCTGAAAAAGTAGCTCTTTTTGCTGGTAAACAGCAACTAGGGACTTTTAGTATGGGGCTTGCGGAGGAAAACCTGTGCACCTCTTGGGAGTGTGGCTGAGCCTCTTGCCTGAGCTCCCACAACTCCCCTCGCCCCTTGGTAACCTTCTGTTACTCTGTGGGCAGTGCCTTGGGTTGGTTCCAACCATCTGTTCCTGACTCGCCCATACTAGTGACTTTCACTCATGAATTATCACTCGTCCTCAATCCGCAGTTTGAGTCTGCTAGTTGCTAGTCATATAACTGTGTGCCTTTGGGGTGTCACCACCGCGCTGGGTGTAACAATACGACATTTCAAGAGGGGTAGAAATGAAGCGGAAGTAAAGTAGGCAATGCTGGAATCAGCGAATAGGAACACGACACACTTGCAAAACTAATATACGAGTTTGTTGTAGCTGGGATCGTTGGATAAAGTGGGTAGCCATGTGGCGATGGTTGCCGCAGAGTATGATCGACGCGGTACGAGGTATGGGGGCGGAAGACATCGTGCAGTGCATCGTATGCGTTGGGGTGAGCTGCTGTTAAACGGCAAGCGGTGAGCTCTGAATTAGTACATCGTCATTCATCTATGAAGCCAGGGAAGCAGTTTACCTACCTCCGCATTAATTCATTCGCCTGCAGTACACCACGCCCTACCTCGCTCGCAGCTCCACACGCGCAGCCATTCCACTTGGACTGCAGTGACGTTGTCAATTTCCAGGCTGGCAAAAACCTAGCTGCCACCAATGGCGTTCAGACGCTCGCCGTCACCACCCTCGTGCGAACAGGAAGCCTCTGGGGACCTGCAATGCCAATCTGGACGCACGTAGGTATTGACAGGAGGTGGCCGCACATTGTAGCTTCCTGTCAGGAGATTCGCGTTGTAGCTTGGTGGTTTGTGGAATAGACTCTCGCTGGGCAACGCGCGACGGGACGATGGGCGGTTCGGTAAGCGGCGGAAGTGGTGGTGATGAGATAGGAGAGAAACGAGTGTGATGCCGTTTGGCGGACAGTGGGAAACTGACGCGGCACAAAGTTGGAGAGCCGGTCGCAGAAGAAAAATTGAGGATTATTCTGACGAGCTGGCAAAAGGGAGGTTCTGCAACCCCCCGTAAACTACAACTACAACTATCACCACAGCAACGGACCGGGGTCCTACCTAATTGAGGCAAGCCAACTCACTAGCTATTGTGTAGACCAGGGCCCTGGTCACGTCCGTCAACTACTGGAGTTTGTGAATTAGCGTAAACTATAGAATGTAAACAAAGACTCTGATTGGATGGCAGCTTCCAGGATAGGGGTACAGACTGCCTCTCGTGCCCATCTCCGACCTCTTGACAACACACACACAACATGCCCAAGTAATGATGCCTTTACAACTTTCACCCGTTATGGTTGCCACAACCGTTGAAGCGCACGACACACCTCTAGCGATGATGTTTCATTGAAACCAACGAGTAGAACATATTGCAACCCTTCTTCATGGACCAAGCCGTGTGGTAAAGAACTACGCGCCGAAGTGCCATATTATCTACGATCCAACGAATAAAATATCTATCGATGATCATGACAAAATCTGGTTACGCCAAAACATGTCTTACCAGATTTTACGCGTTAGACTTGTCTCTTGCGGCACCGCTCAAGACACCTGTCTTCTGTGGTCTTTCGAACCTTCATTCCTAGATTTATCGCCCCCTACTAGCTGATTTGTGCACGGCCACCTGCCCCCGCTCCATAGTTCTAGTTTGCGGCCTGAGTTGCAGAACCTCTCATCACTCTCGAACAAGCTAAACACACCTGGTAACCCTGGATAGTTGTAGTTGTAGTGCGCGGAATCTGCAGAACCTCCCTAAAGAGCGGGGTGCTCGAACCCAACGCGGGGTAGAGAGAGAGTACTAGTAGGGTAGCGAGTAAAATTCCCCAATTGGACACGTGTCGCTGGCGCGTCGCATCTAAGAATAGATACTGGATAGTCGCGAGCAAACCCTGTCTATCCCGAGATAATAAGCTGCCAGTGAGAGGAGCACAGGATTTGAGAAACAAAGGAAAGGTGTTCATTACACCTCTCCCACGCATGGGAAACCTGGATAAAAAGTGTGCCGTGATAGTCTAAAAGGCTGTATATGCATGAATAAATAAAAAAAATGAAACAAAAAAAGTACGACGGCAATGCGCAGACATGTGCAGACATGTGACTCTACCAGATCCCGGTCATCCTACGCAAGGCGAGGTTTTTCCCGCCGTTGGGCGGGGTACATACACGAACATAACTCCGCAATGCACTGGCGCCACCAGCAAAAACTGGTGCCACCAGCAAAAACTGGCGCCACCAGCACTGCGGGCTGGGCTGGTTCTTCGTCCAATTCAGGTACTAGAGAGTTTGTGCTTTGCATCTAGATGCAAATTTAGCGTAGTTTTCGCTTAGTCATTGTGAGTTCATCTAAAGTCGGCTGAAGAGTTTGCACAGCTTGTGACTTCGTTCAAAGATCTGCAGAGGCTCTGCGGATGTTCCCAGTAGAGAGAACACATAGCAAAACTTTGCTTAGCACTCTGATAAAATAAAGGCCAGGACCCCAATAATGCCATTCAACCTCCTATCCACGCTGTGCCCTCTGCTATCCACCCTGCGCCCTTTCCATACCGTATCCTATCCATACTGTATGACCATGGACATCCACCAATTAATAAATAGCGATGTGGAGGACTCCAGACCCAACAGGGAGCTTGCTGAGATTCCCCTGGAGGAAGATAGATATGTCAGAAATGAGTGAGGATATGCAAGACCTTGTCGAGGAAGAGGAGGAGCAGGGGGAGGAAGAGCAGGAGGAGGAGCAGGAGGAGGAGATTGCGTGGTACTTTAGTGCATGTACACATGTGTGACCATTGTAGACTGTCCGCTGCATGCGAACTGGCCTTGCGGTTGGTCTGACGGTTCCATCGACAAATCCCCAGCAGTTATGTAGTGGGCTAGCTTTCTTCCGTATGATGTTGGCATATTTGCGTAGCTTTCGTGGAGTCAGGTGTTGGTGGTCAAACGTGAGCATGTGCTGCCATCAATGTACGATAACACGACAAAGGACAGTGATACGTGATACATGCTCAGGCGTATAGCCAAATTCAAGGTGTACATTGGAGTATCGTTTCGGAAACGTAAAACGTGTGAGAAGCATACCGAGTGCATCATATCACGGTTCTGTGATTCGGTTCTTGTCATGAATTTGCAGCAGTAAATCCAGTCACATCGCAAGTTCATCTATTTCACAGCGTTTCAATCTACCTTACCTCAGTCTCCACTATAAATTCAGTATGCGAAAATATTTACCGAAAGTAGGTTTTTCAATTTTCACTTGGTAAGGTATCCAGTTGCACTCTCCCAGTCCTCGGTGGACACCCTCTTTTTTTCGTGTTTCCGAGAAGGATTTTCCATACAATTTGGGCATGGCAATACACTAATTCCCTCCGGCGCTGGAAGAGAGTGCAACCGATTTGAACTAATATTTCTCAAGGTTTCAGCTAAAAGTAAACCACATATTTTTTTTTCAAATCCTTACAGGAGCAAAATATAACTTCTCCACTTACAGGAGTTAGCAATGCTTATGGGAGCTATGGAAGCTCCCTAGGAATTCTGAAAATCTTTGCTGATGTACTGTCCAGGTTAGACAGTGCCCTGTCTTGACCTGGTAGGACCGCGAAGCGAGCCTCTTGGTACTACCTGCCACTGTGCCATCGGGCTCCTGGCTCTAAGGCATGCGGTACTTCTTTCCGGAGGTCCGGCCTCCCGCATTGCCAGGCTTCCATCCACTTCTTCTCCGAGATCTTCCGCTTTAGGTTCGCGAGTGACCTGGAGAGGCATTGCGCGCGCCTCTACGCGGTCCAAGTAGCTCAGCCATTCCATCCTGTGGGTGTCTGGCTCCTCTACCGCAATCTTTGCCCTCTCATCGGCCATTTCGGCTTTCTGGGGGGGCGGGGTACCGGTCGAAGCGTGGTGGCCTCCGTGGCCCCCCTGCTCTTCATGAGGGGGGTTCTTCCCAATCATGTTAAGCGCCCTGTGCTGGAGGCACGTTCTATTTTGCAAAATAACCCTGTTGAAGAAACTTAGTTTCGCACTAATTCTCACATTCTGCTAGTTTTCATGTTCGTGGGTGTGGTTTAGTGGTATACAATTACTACACCCGCGACGAAAACTAGCAGAATGTCAGAATTAGCGTGAAACTAAATTCCTTGAAAGGGGTTATTTGGCAAAATAATTTGTCCGCATGCAGCCCTCCCACACAGGAGCCACGTCATTGGGAGCCGACCCTGTAGCCAACGCCAAGACACCAACCAGGCATCGTTCCTGTATCTTTCATATAGCACACCCATTGAAGAATCAAGGAGCTGGTAGCTATGATTGGCGGGATCGCTACCCCTGTTTATCCAGGTCCGATTATAACTCTGCTGACTGGCATTGCTGATAGCCGTGGTCATCGGCGGGGGTGCGGTAAATGAGAACCTCCAACCCCCACTTCGACCGGACCCCGCTGTGTCCCCAGCTGGCAGCTGGTGGAGGAACAATCCCATTTCGAGTGTAGCGGATGCAACCCTGCTCGTTGATTTCATGGGGGCGGGGTCATCGCAATCAGAGTGCAGGTAACCCTCCCTAAAAACCAACTGCTACGGAGCAAATGCCTTGGTGCATTATTGACGACGTATGTACAGCAGATGCAGAAGAAGCTGCCAAGCTACTGCCAACACAATATTCACTTCCAAACGTTTGCCTACCCACCTTCCCCCCCCCTTTCCACAGCTGTCCTCCCGGTCCCGCCGCCCTCCCACAAGTTCGGACACACCATGCTGTGTTGCTACGAACACCTCTCAGGGCCGCCCGCAATGGCCTGATTCTATAATCTTTACTTCGTGTTGTACATGAACCCTGCTGACAAATAATTAGGTGACTACAAAAAGGCAGAGGCGGCGATGACGGCTCTTGGAAACGACACAAGGTCTGGATGGCTGGGCGAAGTAGGAGGAGAACACCAGAGCTACAGCAATGGAGGTTACGTAGCGGCATGTTGGTCGGCCTTGGGATAGGTGGCGGCAAGTTTGCCGAGGCCGGGTTTCTTGACCTCTCTCTCCAACCGATTTTAACCCCTGCATCATTCTGTAGGGTTATACGGTGGGCTTTGTGTTGGTAGGTCTTACTCGCTGTTCTGCCTTGAAAAATATGCTCTACGACAAGGATTGGACGATTGTATCGTCTCCAAAATGTGTTCGAACAGCGTTTTCTTGGCAATCTGGGGCGCTACGGAAAGGCTAGAAGTTGGCAAGTCCGTGGTTCGTGAAGGGAGGTTGTCAGGTTGAACAAGGTGGGAAGACATCCCATCCCTTCTCCAGATTGTAGTTAAACAGCTATATTTCTCTCATTGTACCTCCGGATGTGTCCTTACATGTGCTTCATTTGTTCGTAGAATCTCCGTCACACCATCGCCACACACCGAGAATTCTTTCCCAGATGCTAATGAAGGCTGGCCAAATTTAATTTATTTTTGTGAGCAATATTCAATTGATACTTCGCCCGAATGTCTAAACTCTCCTCGATATCCCCCATTTCTCCACTATTACATGACTCCCACCACACCAAAACTTGTCGGCACCACCTAAAGCTGATGAAATTCCATGAAGCAGTTACGCTGATCATTTAGGCAGTGTGGAACAGCACAGAACTTACATTCCCACCTCGTTATTGGCAAAAGTCGAGTTTGCCTAGACCCACAGTTCTCCACCTACACAGCCAACACGCCAGCCGCTGCCCACCTCTAGGCGGATAGGTATATGGCCAGCCTCAGAATGTCTTCCAGGAGGTTGGGATGTATGCTTGCTAACCTTTGGAGCCGATCTGCTGCTCAATGATCGCGTGGCTACCGACTTCGGGGGCCTCGAAGGCTAGAATCTGCCCCCACGTACACGGTAGTCTGAATTTTTTGTGTCATCGCCAGTACCTCTTTGAAATCAGAATAGAACAGGCAGGAGTTAGGGATGATCGTGTCCAAACCCCAGAATGTCATCGACCACCATATGCGAAAGGATGGAAGCTGCATGGCGTAATAGCTGCGGAATTTGATCAAACTTCGCATGACACAACCACTGCTCACGGGGAGTACAAAGGGGAATATCCAGCGCAGCTAGATGGAAGTACCATTTGATGTGCTCAAACCGTGTTGGTCCGATGAAGTCACTGACAGGGTAACTGGGGTTGATACCGCCAGCTGTCATCTCAGGGGGGTTTTCGGTAAGAAACAGTCGCGGGATTTGGATCAGCTCAACGACGTCAAGTCCTCGGATGGATGTGGCCAAAGTGTTGTAGAGTTGATGTGACTTTTTACGCCATCGCTTTTGCTTTCTTAGACCTGAAGGGCGCGGGTGCATTCTCGTCTAACAATTTTCCATCCTCCAAATAGGGTGACACATTGACGAACTTTTTGGTCAGCATGGTTGGTGGTGATCATTCAAAGTGGACTCCCCACCTTCCGTCAGGTCAAATACCGCCACACCACGTTCGATTCACGCAAGTTTCAGATCAGAACTTCTTCAGATACTTTACTTCAATTCTCTCTTTTACCTTGGGGACTTCAATAGGGTGAACGTATGGCTAGACCACTGGGACTGACTAAGGGAAACCCAAATGGAACTCCAGAGCAAAAATTACGATCGAAGTGATAGGGCAGCCTTTCTTTACCCACACACTCATGTGACTGCTGTGCGTCTCCTTTCTTACTGTGTCGGATTTCCAGGGAATTTAGCTTCTCGCCGCTACGTCAGTGGGCGTCGCCGTGAAGTGGGGTGCCATCGAAAAGTAGGGACAACCCAATTAGGTTAGGGTCTTACAGCAACCAAGCACATAGAGGCACCCTCTCTCCTTCCTCTTTACTTCTTCGATTCTTTCTTTCAATACAGACGTTGCTCGCCGCCTCTCCTTCTCGCTCTCACTCATGTCGTCAACCAATTCACAACTCGACGAGTGTTCTCACTCTCATACCTGTAAACCTCCTAATTCGCTCTCCTCATTTCATCGCCTCCGGACTACCGAATACCGGTGTAATCGCTATACCTCGGACTAACTATATTTTTTTGGCAGACTCGCTTCTTCTCCTTCAATTGATATTCATCATCCAATTACATCGATGCCGCTCTCTTTCTCCCGCTCTTCGCGTCACTCCGCAAGAACAGCGGAAGCCCCGTCGCTCTCTACTCACCTGTCGCCTCTCACCTGTCGCCTCTCGCCTGTCGCCTCTCGCCTGTCGCCTCTTGCCTGTCGCCTCTCACCTGGCCGCTCACTGCATGTCGCTCGCCTCAAATGCTGTCGTCGACACACACATCGTTTGCCACTTGCCGGTTGCGTATCGATCCGCTGGTTGGAGCCTTGGAGGCCCACAGGCCCAGCATCCTTATACCATGGATACATCGAAGCGCACAGTCCGAAAAGTGCCAACGATGGCACCTTTGGAAACATCGCCTTCCCAGCTGTGGGCTGGGCACAGTCTGGAACTCGGTAGGAGTTTCACCACAAGAATGAGTTAAACAACTGTTAGCAGAGAACAGGAGGACAAGAGGCGTCCGTAACCGCGGGACACAGAGATTCGATCGGAGAAGAAAGGGGGTCATTTGTGGTAAGCTACTCAAAGCTGGAGAGAGGGAGGAATGCTAATACATTGGATAGATTGATGAGCATGGTCATGCTTTGCAGGAGCTGAAAGCGTCGTTTGAGACCCAGAAGGACATTTGCCGCTTGCTACCGGTGTACCTGCAAGATATCCTTTTCATGGGGTACGTGTGGCGTGTTCCTGGCTACCAACAATTACTGGATTGGGATGCCGTTCCATTGTTCATCGCCAATGTGCCCGTTCTGCTCCAAGTCCCTTGCTTCCTTCCGAAAACGCTATATGCCTATCTTGTACCACGCCCCCAGGATCTGATTCAGCATCGCATTGACCCGTTACAAGTGCTTTCCAATGAGTCTGCTACAGTGGCCGTTGCTGTGTTCGTAGAGGCGGAAAGCCTTCTAATACTCTTCGATGGATCACTTGTTGCAGTATACGACCAAGATGTTGATTGCGGCAGTATGGCTGCGAGTCTGCCGGAGACCTTTGGGGGCCTGCGTGTTTTACTGGCCAACTGTCCCACCATGGTGACAAGCAATCCAAAAAGAAAGGAAAAGGAGGAAGTTCCTCTGGAATCCACTTCTAATACGGGCCACTCGAGTTCCTTGGACGGGTTGACAATCAAGCCTGGCTTTCCAATCAAGGTTCGTGGAAACAAGTGCTACGAACCAATTCCATTACATATGGACCCCCAACGTATCATAAACCATACCAACAGCACTGGAACTGCGGGGGTCTTGCTGGATATGGATGGGGAGGTGTATCTGACAATAGCAACTCACACAAGTGCTTTCTTCGGCGCGCAATGTCGCGCAGCAGACATGGGACTCATCAGGAAGGTGGTTGAGGCTGTCTGGTAGCGGAGTCAAACCGATGACTGGAGGATGCAGATTTGGGTGGATGGACAACACGAGCCGGTAAGCAATCCCCGACTCCATCTCCATTGGTGTGAATGTGGCTGACTCGAAGTAGATCGGAGAGGTGGTACGCACGTTTGACTGGCAGAGCCACCTTGGATAAACTAAAGGATATCACCATGACCTCACTCTGGTCAAGCTTAACCAGCCAACGACAATGACTCACGACCATCAGCTTGAATGGCAAATCGACCCATTGACCCTGTTTTACAACAAGCAACTTCAGCTCTTGTCAAGACCGCCACTTGTCAAGAGTGATGTCATTTGTCCAGTGAAGTGGGGAGCTACTGTAGAACAAGCGATCATGAGGAACGAATCACCAGTCACAAAGCTCGGTGTTAGACTGGTTGACGGAAAGTGGCAATACAGGATCGATATGCTGCCACCTGCCACTGCTAACCAGTTTTCACGCTCCTATCTCTGGCGTCCGTATGGCTTTTGCTGTAGTTTAGAAGGATGGGGCGGCTCTCCTTTGGTTGTACACGATGAGGAAGATTTACCCCGTAGCATCATTAGTTTCCAAAGCTTCGAATGAGTCGAAAACGAGAGAACCCTTTGGAGATTGGAGGAGGAGGAGTTGCAACTGCATGTCGAAGGGGGTGTCGAAGAGACAATCTACCCACACGGTACTCATTCTACGGAGCGTACTTCTTGCCTAACGCGGTTAAAGGCAGTACCATTCTCACAACATTGGAGGACGATGACGATGGAAAGCAGGTGGCAGCAGGTGCGATTTGATGGGCTAGCAAGAGAGTGAGATATGGTGGGAAGATGAGAAGTAGCTTGTTGGCTGTTATGACTTTGCTCTCCGTTGACGCTTCTATTAGTGGTAGAGTGGATAATTAAACCTGTCGGCTCTCCACAGTCACTGTCAGTGCTGGTTACTTAGTCTCGCGTGACCCTTCGCCAAGCCCGTCATCGCTCATCACACCGCTCGTGCTCTCTAATGATTATTTTCTTCTACTGAGCAGGGTCTGGAAGGAAAAGTCTGAGCCACTAAATCCCCGAACTCGGAGGAAACCCCCAAGTCAGAAACCAGTACGCCAAAACCTTGCGAGAATTGTGTCGAAGCTTGCACTGCATAATTGTGAAAGCACAACACCAAAAATAAAAAATAAAAATAAAAAAACCATTAGGCTTGATGGTATCCCGTCACTAATAGGACAGAGGGTGAAAAGTTTGAAAAGAGTAGTGGTACCTACTAGTTAACTGCCGTAGAAACACTCTCTAGTCCATGTGCTTCGGTTTGTTCTTAGAGCCCAATGGACAGCCTCGTTTTCGCTTTGGTACTTCGGATGTTGGAGGTTTGTTACACTTCATTGAATGATGTTAGATTTGACGTATAATGATGTTTGGAGGTCAACAATGTAAGCGGTTACCCGACGAGAAGCACAGATGCTCCGAAGTAAAAAGTCAAGGCGAACAAAGCTACAAATCACCGAGCATGCATCCGACAAGCTGCAAATAATAGGTACATCCAATGTCACGCCAATAAGTAACCAAGCTGACACCGAAGCTGCTACCGGTCAGGTACTGAGCCAATGTCCAACTTGGGTAGAACAATGACGTCAATGGTGACCTTCGGGCCGATGAACCACAGAGCCAACGCCCGAACATGTATAGAACCATAAAATCAAATCTAACCTCAAGGCTGGCGAGTGACTAAGCCACCGCCCAAAAATAAAAAGAACTATGAAATCAACGCGGACCTGCTGTCCGACGCGCGAATGAGCTGATATCAAACTTGGGGCCGAAGAGCAAATACGCCAACACCGAACATGAATAGAACTGTAAAATAGACACTGACCTTGCGAGCGATGTGGGAATAAGCTGATATCGAACTTTAGCCCGATGTGCAAGTACGCCAACATGTTAACATCTATAGAACTATAAAATCAAACCTGAACTCGGGGCCGTTGAGCTCCTAAGCTGACCCCCAAACATGTATAGAACTAGAAATCAAAAGTTAACTCACAGCCAGTAAGCTGACGTCCAAACGTCTATAGAATTGTAGAATCAAAGCTGAACTCACAGCCGGTAAGCTGACATCCGACCTTGTATAGAACCATTAAATCAATCCTGAACTCTAGCTGGTGAGCAACTAAGGTGATGTCCGAATATGTAAAGAACTATAAAATGAAAGCTGAACTCGGGGCCGGTGAGCCGATCCCCGAACATGTATAGAACTATGAAATCAAAGCTGAACTCGGGGCCGATGAGCATCTAAGCCAACGCCCGATCAGCTATAGAACCATTAAATCAATGCTGAACACAGGGCGGATGAGCAACTAAGCCGACACCCGAACATGTATAGAATTATGAAATCAAAGTAGAACTCGGGGCCGATGAGTGACACGCCCGAACTTGTATAGATCTATCAGTCCAGTGCTGGACTCTGGGCCGATAAGCGACACGCCCACACTTGTATAGATCAATCAATCCGGTGCTGAACTTGGGGCCGATGTGTGACATGCCCGAACTTGTATAGATCTATAAATCTGGTGCTGAACTCGGGGCCGATGAGCGACACGCCAGAACTTGTATAGATCTATAAATCCAGTGCTGAACTCTGGGCTGATAAGCGACACGCCCGAACTTGTATAGATCTATCAATCCGGTGCTGAACTCAGAGCCGATAAGCTACATGCCTCAACTTGTATAGATCTATCAATCCGGTACTGAACTCTGGACTGATGAGAGGCACACCCGAACTTGTATAGATCTATAAATCCGGTGCCGAACTCGGGGCCCATGAGTGACACGCCCGAACTTGTATAGATCTATAAATCCGGTGCTGAACTCGGGGCCGATGAGCGACACACCAGAACTTGTACAGATCTATGAATCCGGTGCTGAACTCAGGGCCGATAAGCGATACATCCGAAGTTGTATAGATCTATCAATCTGGTGCTGAACTCGGGGCCGATGAGCGATACGCCCAAACTTGTATATATCTATCAATCCGGGAGGGTAGTGAATGGGCTTGGTCGATGACAGGTACTACGTGTTGTTCATGTTTGTAGAACTCATTGAGCTATCGACTCAGTACCCTTTGCAGGTTCTCTTCACTGGCTGGTTGTAGCTTTTTTGACGTCACAGTTTGGGGAACAGATTGACGCTTAGTGTATCCTCGAGCTTCCAGTCGTCACTGCTTAGCTTCCTTCTGCCTCCAAAGTTTATAGGCCGATATGATATTTGTTCGAAAGTGGGACGTAGCTTTGGCTGAAATGGTAGCATGGTGTTACACCCGAAATATCTCGAGTGGGTAGCTAGGCTAAAGGAGGAGCATGTAAGGATGATGGAAGGCACTCAGAGAGTCTAGGCAGGAGTTAAGGAACCGGAGTTAGCTTACGACGGAGAAAATCGGTCGTAAGAAGAGAAACTCCAAGATGAGGGGTCAGAGTGCAAACGAGCGAAAAGGAAGAAACTTGGCAGACGCTGGTTGGGCTCCTGACGGAGGGATCTCGTACGAAAGATCCGAGTCCTTATGGAGGAACCACGTACGAAGTGGTCTGGGCCCTACGGGGGAGGCCGCGTACGAGTCTGGAGCAAGGAAGTTCCCTGCTCAGCTGCATGAAGAGCTCATCTCCCTTATCTACGCCTGGCCAGGACCAATGAGTCGCCCACGAGGTCCATGCACCTCGGTGGAATCCAAATCCGAGTCACCACCTCTCACGCCAGCGTCACTCAGTATAAGACTAAGGTTTTTCGCCCTGACGGAAGGGAGAACAGCACGAACGTCCTCACCTACACTACCACCGAACCCACACACAAGATCTAAGATTATTCCGTTGTGAATTATCGAAAGTAGCCTGATTATCTTTGATCCTCTCCGCACTCCGGTTTTGAGAGAACCCCAGTGTCACACTATAATCTTGATCTCAAAATCACCATACTTTCATGACTTACTTCGACGACACCTACTTCGAAGACCACCTTTACCTACTCGAACTATCTACCTTCTTAGAGCCTAAGACGCAATACGCCTTCGATCACACCTTTCAGTCAATCGACAACGAAATCGTAAAGTACGAACAGTGGGAAGAATTCTTCGACAGACCAAAGCCTATCCACGAAACAATCGAGTGCACCCCCTACCATTGGTATACCCAGCAGTGGTGGAACTGTGCACTACTGTCCCAACCCGCCGGCTTCGACGAAGACGAACTCTTTGACCCATTCGACTACCACTTCGACTACGATTCAACCATCCACAGCAGAGACTTCCTTGACCTATATTAAGAAATGTCTACCCCGTTCGACTATAATATGCTCCGGTTGGAGGCGCCCGAAGGGCTGCTCCAGATCACCAACGACGAAGAACCCCAGGAGGAAACCTTGGAGATTGCCAACCCTGTCGGGTGGATGCGGGCGATGGCCAACCACCAGCAGCAGGCCGAGCAAGACCTACGCCAGCTAATGGACGTCTGCGGCAACACGTTGGACCACACGGACTGATGCTAGGCGGATCGAAGGCGCCTACAACCGACTGGCACAAGGAGCCCAATATGTCTATGAGCAGATGGAAGCCAAGGAACAGATCTCAGGAGACTGGGTAAGAAACGAGCTGATGGTATCCGCTAACGCATACCAGGCATTCACCAGACAGGTCTGGGAAGCAATCATCGAACACTCCAAGACGAGTGACTTACATTGGGTACACGAGGCAACACAACTAGCCTGAATGCACGACGCAGTAGCTTTCCTGTCGGAAGCAAACCTGGACTGAAACGTCCACCTAATGGAATTCCAAGGTAACGTGGAGAAATGGGCTGCTGACCACCAAAAGAAGGTAGAAACGTATGAACAACAACGAAACAAGGACCAAGATTGAATGGCCGGCCTGGAGCAACGGCTGGCCCAAGCACAAGACGAATTGTTGCGAGTAGCAACTGCAGTTCCCCTACCCGCAACACCGGCCAGACGGACCCGGCCCACTCCAAGCCCAGGGGCACTGCTGACCTGACTCATGCTGAGGAGTCCCTTACTTGGAGGAACCCAACAATGACGACAAAGGACCCCGGCAGTCCCAGCTACGAGCCCGCCGGACAGACCCCAAGGTACAGGAGGGGCAGGAAGAGGTGGACCCCCACCGAGACCTCCGCAAAGGGTAACACCGCCCTCACCTTCGCACCCTCCTATCGAGGGCGACAACGACCTGTACGAACGGAACTTACCAACAGGAAGGCCCCCACCGGGAGCAAGGGAACCCACCCAGGACCGGCTGGTAACCATGCTCACGCCAGGGGAAATAGCCCAGCTAGTGGGAGCCGGAATCGCGGCAGCACAAGCCATAGAGCAGCCGGAAAGAGGAGCCCGAGTACACACCTCAAGGCTCAAGATGGAAAATCCGGAAAAATTCAACGGGAAAAGCTCGTCCACCTTCAACCAATGGTGGGAATCGGTTACGATGTATCTAGGATTCTACCTGGAAACGGTCGACCGCCAGAAAATCGCCTGGGTCGGAACCCTGCTAACCGATACCGCCCTGGTATGGTATCTCCACCGGTACCGAGAACTGGGAGAAAACGACACCTGGTTTAACTACTCCGCGGCTATCCGAACGGAGTATCGAAACGAATGAGAAGCCGCGGACGCCCAACTCAAGTTAGGACAGCTCAAGTACCAAGCGTCCATCCGTACCTATCTGACAGAGTTTCGAGAGCTCAATAACTTCGCACGGGCCACGGGGGAGGCACTAAGAGAAAAAGTGGACCTGGCCATGCCCGACGCAGTACTAGACATGCGATTCGCCCACTATCTCGAGGACTTCGCAGACAACGTGGGCTTCCTACAGGCCACCCACCAAGCCGGCCTACAGGTGGAAAAGAAAAAGGCGCTCAGGGCAGCCAAGGAAGCGATGCAAAGTGGGGCAGCACCCAACAAGGATGGCACAAGAAACTACCGCCCCAGGGAACAAGGAAGGAAAAATGACCCTCGACCAAGTCCCAAGGAAGGAGCCCTGCAACCCAGGTTGAACAACACCAGGCCACCAAAAAAGGACTCCTGGCCGTCGCAAGATGCAGCCCTCAAAGGAGTACCAAGCAAGGAGGCAGAGGAATACCGGAAAAGTCAGGAAGACTGCTGGCGATGCGGCCGACCAGGCCACAGGACGTATGACTGCTTCTCCTTCCAGACGGTACAAGGAACAGCCTTGCCACCGGCACCATGGAAGGTCGCGGCTGTAGAAATGATGAAGCGGAAAAGAGAGGACAAGCCAGAAGAACCCCCAGCGGCAAAACAGCAGAAGGTGGTAGCAGTCGAGGCAATGACCACAGATCTACCGCTTTGGGAAGACTCGGAAGACTCGGATTTTTGAGAAACTCCGCCCTGCCACGAGTCGGAGTAAAACACCTTGTATGTGGCACCTCGAAAAGGAAAAGGAAGGAGCCGGGCCCAGAAGACTCGGCACCAGGGAAGAAAGGAATGAAGAACGATCGTCCAATAATTTCCATGATGCTCCACTGGAACGAAAGCCAGCACCCGGTAAAGGCACTGCTAGACACAGGATGCTCAGTCGCCCTGATCAACCAACAAACAATTGAGCGACTAGGAATTCGGACCAAGACACACAAAAACCCTCGAACCATTGAGAACTTCACTGGGGAAGTGGTCGGAGGGGCTGGACAGAGCTACACGGAGATGTTGCGTCTGCAACACCGGAAGCACTTCTCAGAGGAAACCTTCGAAGTAACTCCAATGGAAGCAGGTATCGACATCTTCCTTCCGTTTAGTTGGATAGAGCAACACCTGCCGCACAGGGCTTGGACAAATGAAGAGGTACGGTTCAACAGTGCGGAATGTATAAGGTAATGCACCTGACACGAAACGGGGCCCTTCTCCCTAACCTGGGACGAATCAATTGCAACCGATCCCAGTACTCGAGTTATCGGATACGTATCAGCAGTAAGGACGGAAGACCCGTTAGAAGCTGTTCCGATAGAATTCCGTCAGTACCTGGGAATCATGGGAAAAGAGGCGGCAGATGCCCTCCCAGATCACCGACCCTACGACTGCAAAATCGATCTCCAGGAAGGAAGCACGGCGCCGTGGGGACCCATCTACCCCCTCTCCGAAGAAGAACTCCGGACCCTGAGAGAATGGCTGACGGAAATGGAGAAAATGGGGAAAATCAAGCACTCCACATCCCCAGCCAGCTCACCAATCCTCTTCGTGCCGAAACCGCATGGACGAGGACTACACCTATGTGTTGACTACCGAGCCCTGAATCGGATCACGATCCCGAATCGGTACCCACTTCCTCTCATGCAGGAACTGCAGGACCGGGTCCGGGCGGCACAATGGTTCACAAAGATGAACCTCAAAAATGGATTTCACCTAATCCGAATCCGCGAAGGGGACGAATGGAAAACAGCATTCAGAACCCGATACGGGCTCTTCGAATTCCAAGTCATGCCGTTTGGACTTACCAATGCCCCCTCCACCTTCCAAGATATGATGACCCACATCATCTCCGACATGCTCGAAGTGGAAATGTTGGCATACATGGACGACATACTGGTCTATGCCGACACAGAGGAAAAACATGATGAAACAGTCAGAGAAGTCCTAAAACGTCTACAAAATAATGGTCTGGCCGTTTCGCCCGAAAAGTGTGTATGGAAGGCCCAGGAAGTGGAATTTCTAGGCTATATCATCGGAGGGAACGGGATAAGAATGTCAGAAGAAAAGGTGGAGGCAATACTCGGCTGGAAAACACCGGAATCCGTGACAGAAACCCAATCGTTTTTGGGGTTCGCCAACTTCTACAGATGTTTTATCCAGGACTACTCCCGAGTAGCGAGACCCCTTACAGAGCTGACCAAGAAAGACAGAGACTGGAACTGGAATGCGGAAGCAGATGCAGTCTTCGCAGAACTAAAAAAATGATTCACTACTGCCCCGATCCTAGCACACTTCAACCCCGCAAAGGAAGTGATCATCGAAACCGACGCATCAGACTTTGCGATAGGAGCAATACTATCACAGCAGGACGAGGAAAGCCGCCTACACCCGGTAGCATTACACTCCAGGAAGTTCCAACCCACGGAAATCAACTACGAGATCCACGACAAGGAACTCCTGGCAGTAGTGGCCACCTTCAAACACTGGCCACCTTCAAACACTGGCGACGATACTGTGAAGGCGCAACCCACCAGGTCCAGCTCTATTCAGACCATCAGAACTTGGAATACTTTACGACAACCAAAGTATTAAACCGTCGGCAAGCAAGATGGGCACAAGAGCTGGCCGGCATTAACTTCCGAATCTACTACCGACCAGGCACTCAGAACGGAAAACCAGACGCACTATCGAGGTGTTCGGAGTACCACCCTGAGAAGGGGGGGGTAGAAAAACAGCCGATAACCACGGTTTTGGGAAAAAATCACTTCGAGGAACGACTAACGTGGTCGTTCATCTGCTCCTCGGCGCGGCTGACATCACTCCCAGAAAGAAGGTGGGCAGAGGAATTCTTGGCGAGCGTCAGAGAAGAAGGAAAAAGGATGAAGCCTATGAGCAGGCAAGGAAACGGGAAGCGGCAACGGAAGACCTGTGGCTGAAGGACCGAAGCGCCAAGGAAGTGAGCTGCGAAAACGACCTACTCTATAGATGGAACTGGCTCTGGGTACCAAAGGGACTGGTGCAGAGGATTATGGAATCAGAACATGATACAAAGGTGGCTGGACACATGGGACAGGACAAGACCATCGAGCTAATCCAACGAAACTTCTGGTGGCCAAAAATGAACGAACGAATCATCGACTTTGTCAGAAGCTGCCCGGAATGCCAGCAGAATAAGGTGTCCCGGCACCAACCCTACAGACTATCCTCCCCTTTGGAGTAGCCCTACGCCCCATGGCAGTCCATAGCAATGGACTTCATTGCGGAACTCCCAGCCTCAGAAGACCACGACCAGCTCAGGGTAATCATCAACCGATTGACCAAGATGGCACACTTTCTACCCTTGAGAACGGAGGGTAAGACAGTGGCAGACCTGGCCGTCATCTTTACCCGAGAGGTATGGAAGTATCATGGCCTCCCCACCGATATTGTGTCAGACCTCGACTCCAGATTCACCTCGGAGACCTGGAAGGAGTTCCTATGACTCTCGGGAATCCGGCCCCGAATGTCAACCGCGTTCCATCCGCAGACCGATGGACAGACGGAACGGTGCAACCAGACAATCAAAGCCTACCTCCCAGCGTTCGTCAGCAAGGAACAGGACGACTGGGTACGCCTGCTGCCAATGGCTGAGTTCGCCTACAACAACCCGACCACCACGGACAATAGTATGTCTCCGTTTTACGCCAACTACGGCTGCCACCCAGTGGCCATGGACCCCGCGACAACGGAACCCCTGAACCTGGCAAGCCAAGTCTATGCCCACTGGATGCACGCCATATACGACGAATCCCGGAAAGGACTGGAAAACACACAAGAGCGAATGCAACGATACACCGACCCGGCGCGGAAGGAACCCCCGGCTTACCAAGTAGGAGACCTGGTAATGCTCAACAGGTGCAACATCAAAACATGCTGCCCCTCGAAGAAGTTGGAGCACAAGAACCATGGTCCCTTTCAGATCGAAAAAATCGTCTCCCCACTGGCCGTCCGCCTCACACTGCCCCGGAAATGGAAAATCCACAATGTCTTTCACGTCTCGCTGCTCGAACCCTACCGAACCAGTGAGCACCAAGCACCACCGGACCCTTCAAAGGTACTCCGAGAGGCTGATGACATCGAGCAGTCAGAGGAATACGATGTCGACGAAGTTCTGTCGTTGGTCGAACGCGGCCGGGGAAATAACAAAAGAATCCTTTACCTCGTCAAATGGCTGGACTATCGGAATGCAAAGATTGGACGGAAGAACCCTTCGACAACTTTTCGGTAGGCGGTCTGCAGAAACTCTGGGAGTTTCACCAGTGAAATCCAGACGCGCCGAGGGACTACCGGCTCACCGATGCCTAGGCAGGATGTCCATAAAAGGGCACAATAGGCTCTCCCCGCACACCAAGAAGCTCGGCTCGAATCAACCCCGGAACTGAAGTCTGAAACACGGGACAGCCCGAAGAAAGACCCGCTTCTCGGGCACCGATCCCACAGCGTAACAAAGCCACCGACCTGACGCCCGACGAAAAGTGCACACGATCGAAACCGCTGAGAGTCAGGAAAACCTTTCAGAACAGATGTACAGACCTCTTGGCAACCGACCCGGACCAGTGGAACTAGCGCAGGCGGTATACAAGCGGTGATGTGAGTCCCCGACAGCACTGTCACTGCTCCAGCATACTAGTCTCGCACCGAAAGGACGTGGGCGCGGTCACTGCCGAGCATACGGGTTACTAGCATGAAGGACACCATGCCCCTCCCGATTCCCTGTGCCGACTGCGACCCCGGAACCCCACCAAGCCAGCCAAGCCTTGACGCAGCGCAGCGGCAAGTACGACTCAATATGGTACGATAGTAAGAGTACGCACCGGCTTACTCTGAGGGCCCAATCGTCCGAGGCTCCCCGGTGTCAACCGGCTGGCCAGCGATTGGGAGGGATGCAGGGGTGGAGGACTGCATTCAGCGAGCGAGCATCATGCCCAACAAAAATTTATTCAAGAAAAGAGGCGGGCTACCTAGGTAGAGAAAGAAGTGTTAGCGCTCGAGACGAGGCTAAGGGAGGGGGAGGTAGTGTTACACCCGAAATATCTCGAGTGGGTAGCTAGGCTAAAGGACGAGTACGTAAGGATGACGGAATGAACTGAGTCTAGACGGGAGTCATGGAACCGGAGTTAGCTTACGAACGAGAAAATCGTTCGTAAGAAGAGAAACTCCGAGATGAGGGGTCAGAGTGGAAACGAGCAAAAAGGAAGAAACTTGGCAGACGCTGGTTGGGCTCCTGGCGGAAGGATCTCGTATGAAAGATCCGAGTCCTTACGGAGCAACCACGTACGAAGAGGTCTGGGCCCTATGGAGGAGGCCGCGTACGAGTCTGGAGCAAGGAAGTTCCCTGCTCAGCTGCATGAAGAGCTCATCTCCCTTATCTACGCCTGGCCAGGACCAATGAGTCGCCCACGAGGTCCATGCACCTCGGGGGAACCCAAATCCGAGTCACCACCTCTCACGCCAGCGTCTCTCAGGTATAACACTAAGGTTTTTTGCCCTGACGGAAGGGAGAACAGCACGAACGTCCTCACCTACACTACCACCGAACCCACACACAAGATCTAAGATTATTCCATTGTGAATCATCGAAAGTAGCCTGATTACCTTTGATCCTCTCCGCACTCCGGTTCTGAGACAACCCCAGTATCACACACAGGTTGTGTGAAGATACACTGACGAATACTGATGGCGGAGGCAATATGTATATGTTTAGCTGGAGGTGGTAGGGTATGCACCGCAGGGTGTGGGAGAGGTATGTATATGAATTCCAGCACTATTCTCCACCTCCCTGCTCTTGTACGCCGAAAAGCTCTTGTATCGTAAACTGGATCTTGCCCCTCCATGCTTCCTTCCCGCCTCTGACAACAGGTTTTTCTGTTGGGCCTTCCTCTCGGCGCATACCTTCGACCGGCCACCACTGCCCTCTGGCTCCACCGCCGTAAGCTTGACTCATTCATCAGCCTTCTCGTTTTCTGTGACTACCTTGTGTGCTGGGCACCAAGGGATGTTGATGGTAATTTCTGGCCTAACCCTCCGCAGCATCACAATGTGGTAGATGGCAGATAGTCCCGATGACTCCCAGCCAGTAGAGTGATAGTTTGGAATTAGCCGATCACATGCCAAAAAAATAATATCCAACTCTAATGGTCACTGGATGTTATTTTTTTTTGTTTATTCATTACTCGTATGTGACCTATTTAGATCATGACAAGGGGCGTGAGCCCATATGTACGATCCATTTCCTAGCCGCAAACCGCACAAGGCGGCACAGAGCAAGCATCCCCTTGCCCTCCACCCAGGCCTGTTCCCCGAGAAAGTAGAAGCGCACCAAGGAAATAAGAAAGGAAAAGAACAAAGGAAAGCCACACCTGCCCCCCACTCCTTAATCCGCTTCCGCCGACGCCATGAACGGTGGGTAGGGGAGGAACAGCCGGTGTTCCTCTCTGACCTCCCCTTCGTCCCCAGCACCGAGCTCCTCCATCCTCCTCTCTGTTTCCCGCTCCGCCCTCTCCTGGAGCTCCCACTCCGAAGCCTCGCTCCCTGTGTCCTCTTCAACTTCCGCAGGTGGCACTGTCTTCCCTACGTCCGTCGAGGGGAGGAAATCCAACACCACCTGACTGCGCCTCGGGTCGGCGAAGAGCTCGTGTACCTTCCACCTCCCCCTCCCTCTTCCAGTCTCCTTCCGCACCTCCTTCCACAGCACCCTCTGCTGCTTTCTCCATCTTGGACACCCCTTCAGAAGGTGCTCTCTCGTCTGAATGGGGTGCGGGCACCACCAGCACTGGGCCGTAGGCAGTCGCCAGATGTATGGCTGGGAGTCTGGAAGGAAAAGTACCCCTTATTACCTACATACAAACTGTCCGAGAGTGACATTTACTCCGACACACCAACTTTCACGGAAACTCAACCCCCAAGCTATCGGATAATCATCGCAGAACCCCGAACATCATCGCCATATACCTACAGTAGATTTCCGAGCTGCGAATAGTCACATATTCCACTTTCCCAAGATGCTTCATCACTGTGCTAGCCAAATCAAGGGGCTATCCTCATCTTATGGGTTAGGAAGTAAAAGGCTGAGCATGTTGGACTCAATAGAAAAGTCAATGGGAAGATCGAAATTATGAGAAACCTCGAACCGTAGAGAAACAAATTATACAAGCCTTGAAGTAGGAAATGAAAACCCCTGATGAGATGCCGGCCAGCACAGGCTACTGAGTCCGGGCAGCAAAGATATATATTATAAGAACCCCGAACTGTCAAGATCAAAATCATGAGAAACCCGAAGGTGAGACTGGGATGCCAGGTGAACGTCGAAGTCGGCTATATCGAATAAGGTAGTGAGGTTCTTCATGAGCGTTTGTGACAATGAGTTTGACAAGAATGGCTCGAGCACTGGCTCGGCTGCTCGACAGAAAAATTACGCTGTTCACTCCAGCGTTGGCTCAGACGCTCAACGGAACCAAGCTCAGCATTAGTGTAGTCACTCGTCACTAATTGGGTGCTTGCTTAAGAGCTAGTTTTCTACTTCGGATTTCTAATAATTTGGATTTTGCGGTTGAATTTTCTGAGTTTGAGGTCCGACATACTCAGCCTTTCCGTTGAGACCCTGATGATGAGGATTTGGCGTGCTGGGCAGTAATGAAGCATCTGAAGAAGGGTATGCGTGACTATTCACAGCTCGGAATTCGACTGTTAGTGTGTTGTATTGATGTCCAGGGTTTTATAATTACTCCAATGGCTTTGTGCATTGTATAGAAGACCAGATTGCCACTTGGATATTAGTTCAGCCATTCCCAACAACGGTTTCTTTACAGTTCCGGAGTTGTTACAATTTAAATCTTACGGTTCGGAGGTGGACTAAGCTTCCGAGTTTTGCCATTTCTACTCCAGAGTTTCTCAGACTTGGTGGCCGCTGGAAGCCTGAACTGGAGGGAGCGACTAAGCCAACGCTGAGCTTGGAGTGGCCACCGCTGGGCGACAAACCCAGTTCCAAACTTGCTACATGGCTGCAAGGTTCCAGCACGGCGGCACGGCACTGCGGTTCGACAGCCTTTACAACGTAGAGTTACTCCGCAGAATATCTACGACCAGCAGCTGTCAAGAAAAAAAGTATCGATTTGCTCTACTGTGTGGCAGAAACCACGCAAGAAAAAAGAAATACCAACACCCATTTTCCCCGATCGACGCAGCCACAAGGTCCCTCCATTGCCACTCCCCGCCCCCAGGGAATCGAGGAAAACAGGTACTGTAGCAATCGACGGCGACTGCCATTATCGAATGAATGGAAATTCTCGCCAACAATGGCCACCCTAGCATTGGAGTCCGCTCTGATGCTGGAGATGAAGGGTACTTTGGCGACTCATGAATATCTCGAATTTTAGGTCGTTTTGTCATCGCACGAAAGAGCGCGAGCGATTGGACATTCCACGTTCGCGCATGATGTTGCTCAGGTAAGTGCAACATACCGGGTGAAACATTTATGCTGGTAGTGTAAGACAAACTCGAGCTGAAACAAGTTTAGATGTAGATTTTTCTATGTAGAACGTGAATTCTCATTCCGGAAGTGGTTAAATCAAGAGTGTGTCATTGATACATTGCAAAGCAAGAGTCAGTACGCTAAACTTCAGCCAGACTGGACCGATACCACAGGGAAGAATTGCGCGAATCTAAACCGTGGGTTCCAAGGTATTGATGACTGTGGGAGCGGTATTCAATATATCAAGATATGTGTGTATCGGTATACAGTATATTCAGTGTAGAGCGAACGTCACGGCGCGGGACGCCCCATATTATTGGTCTCCGTGGCTATTCCACCGGAGGCCGGTATGCCAACGCTATCAGTCTCGGTGGCTAGTCCACCGGACAATGCGCCGACGCTGTCAGTCTCATCTCCAAGAATGTGTTCGGTCTCCGTTCAGGCCACATCTCATGACACTTCCCCTCTTGCTACGTACCGTCGAAGACAGAGCAGCAAGTAATCAAGTAAGCAACAAAGAGCAGCAAGACAGTAAAGTCAACCTCATAAAACAAGTCTCCGCTGGCCTCATTAAAACCTCTGCAGTGGAAAAAACCTCGTGGGAAAAAGACCAGCTGCTAGAGGACAAAAGAGTACCAGCTCAACGCTAGTAAACAAAAAAGTGTGATAAAGACAAACAGCAACCTTTCTAACGCCGCAGCCCAATACCCTCCATAAAGCCCCTATGCTTCTCAGGTCCCAGCACCTTCGTCAAAATGTCTGCCAGGTTGTCATTGGTGGACACGTAGGAGAATTCCAACTCTCTAGTGGCGTGAAGGTTCCGGCAGTGGTGGAACTTCACGTTGATGTGCTTGTTCCTGCTTTTCCCCTATCCGGCTGCCTGGATGTTCTTCAATGCGCCATTGGAATCGGTGCAGACCGGGAGAGGACATCCAGGTTTCCCGACAACGTCCGTCTGAAGCTTGGCAAGCCACTGGGCTTCTAGAGTGGCTTCCGAGCAAGCTACGTATTCAGCTTCCGTGGTGGAGAGTGCTACCATCGACTGCTTGTAGGATTTCCACGAGACTGGTCCATTGTAGACTTGGAAGACATAGCCTCCCTGGGACGTACTTCCGTTGATATCTCCTGCAAAGTTGGAGTCCGTGAATCCGAGTATCAGTGACGGAGGGACGGGTATACAAGGGAACACTAGTTTGAGGTCAGCGGTTTCTTTGAGATATCGGAGGATTCGTTTGGCAGCTGTTAGGTGCGACATGAAGGGTCTGCTGCTGTAGCGGCTGAGTGCCGATACGGCAAAGGCTATATCAGGACAGGTCGCTGTGGCTGCGTATGACAAGCTGCTGACGATACTCTGGTAGTGTCCAGCATCTACTTCCGTCTCTCCTTGCAGCTCGGTTTCGAGAGTCATTTTGTCATGGAGAGGAGTGGGAGCGGGGTTTGCGTCTTCGATCCTGAAGCGTTTGACGATGGTCTGGATGTATTTGGCCTGTCCAAGGGTGATGGTACTGGAGTCCTGACGTACTATATCTAAGCCTAGGAACTGCTTGGCTTTCCTGAGATCCATCATCTTGTATTCCTTCTTCAGTGCCGTCTTGAGGTCCTCGGTGGCCTCGGAGGCTGTTCGTGGGTATAGGATCGTTGTAACACTCGGATGTTTTACTAACGGCACAATCGCCCAGGTGGTCACCAACAGTCTATCACCCTTGAGCGGGCAACACTTGTATGATGGCAGCAGAGCGACTGTGTAGTTCCAAAGGATTCGTACAGGAGCAGATGGGAAAATTCACGAAGAGATTCGCGTTCGAAATATCACTAGAGAGTTGATCCCAGAAACAATGTAATATTGTTAAGGCTCAACTTCCGACTGATCGATGCTGATGCCTCTCTACGTAGGAAACTGGCGCTATTTAAATGTCGCGCCGACTCTTTAGCCGTCCTCCCTCGGGCTGAAGCGGGAAGCCCAATACCTCAGTATTACGCAGCAGCGTCTCTCCTCGTCCGAGAGAGATATGGTTGATTGGGACGTGGCACTGATTGATAGGTATGGGCCCAGAAGATCTTCGATCTGAGCGCTTGCAACCATCTTTGTTTGCACCCCCTTGTAGGTGTCGTCACCCTCGTGCTCCTGATCGCAGCCCGTACTGGCTAAATGCTTCTCAGGTGCATCCGTGGTCGCAATCTATGAGTCTAGATGCTTCCAGGAATGTCTGGTGACGTCGGTACAAGTGCCGCAGCAATCGCAGTTAAATGAAGAATACGTCTCTGTAACTTAACAAGTTAAGGTCCGATCTTCTTCAAACAACTGACAGATGGTCTGGCTCCCCTCATATACCCACCGGACCCGTTCCGCCTCGCGCGTCCTGCATGACCGCTCGTGAGTTATATTGTACCCAGAAAAAGTTGACATTTTTGCAGGTATACGGCAACTAGTAGCTTTTAGTATGGGTCTCGCGGAGGATAACCTTGACACCTCCCAGGGATGTGACCCGACCCCCGTCTGAGGCTGCCACTCATCCCCTTTCCCTTTGGTAACCTTGAGTTACCACCTGGCTGCTGTTGGGTCAGTAATACTCCTCTCTTGCAGAGCTCGCCCCAGCCTGTGACTTCCACTCATGAAATCTCACTCGGCCTCAATCCTCAGATTGAGTCCGGCTAGTCATACTAATTGCATGTCTTGGGGTGTCACCAGCGCACTGGGCGTAACAATCGTGGTGTCCTCGACGTAGAGGAGGAGAAAGACGCAGGAGCGGAGGTACAGATTCTCGTCTACGTGTGCACGTGTACAGCCAATCGACAGGAGGAACTCGTTTATGGTAGCGTGCCATAGGAGAGGTGCTTGATTGATGTCGTAGAGCGCCTTGTTGAGTCACAGGGAGCCGTTCATGTAGATTGCCATAGGATCCGGTGCGGTCGTCGTAGTCACACGCTGTGAGTTGCCGGGCACCGTACTCACACGCTGTGAGTTGCCGGGCGTCGTACTCACCTGTGAGTTGCCGGGAGTCGTACTCGCATGCTGTGAGTTGAGGTCCTGTGACCGGGTCGACTCGACGAACCTTTCCTCGGGCCTACTCACTGAATGTGCCTCAGCACATGGATTGTGAGTAGACTTGTGAGTAGAGTCGGCCAGTGACGAGGGGGATGATGGGGAGGCGAGCGGCTCAACAATAAGCCACTTGATACCTTCAGGAAGCTGCATGTAGGCTTCCTTGTCGATCGCTGGGTTTAGGAATGCAGTGACAACATCGAGCTGGTCTATCTCCCAGTCTTCGTGGGCGGCACGACTTATTAGATAGCGAAGGGTAGTCATCTTACTGACCAGAGCGTATGTTTCATCGAAGTCGATGCCCTGCATCTGTTCATAGCCTTTGATAACAAGCCTGGCTTTGTATCTCAGGGTGCCGTCAGGATTCGTCTTCGTCTTGTATACCCATTTGCAGCCGATAGGCTTGCTGCGGGCATACTCTACTGGAGTGAAGGTGTGGTTCTCTAACAGAGAGGTGTACTCCTGTTGCATAGCATCCTTCCACTGGCGCTGAAGAGGGCCGTTCATGGCTTCTCTGTATGATCGTGGGTCATCATCAGTCGATACCTCAGCCGCCAGAGTTGTACCGGCCCTGGCTGCCCGTCTTGACTGGCTCCTGGTCAGCATACGAGGCTGCGAAGGAGAAGCGTTTGGAGCCCCGTTGGGCACGCTTTGTGGATCTAGCACAGGTGCTTCTTCCACTGACCCCATTCCCGCTGGAAGGGGTATTGTGTTTTCGCATGGATCTAGCACAGGTGCTTCTTCCACAGACCCCATTCCCACCAATGGGTTTGTAGATATGTCTTCGGGTGGATCTTCTATCACTTCGGTGATCACTGGATCCTCTTCCGGCAGTCCGAGTGGATCGACGCTATGCCCATTGTCGGCCATCATGCAGGATATATAGGCAGTTTGGCTCTCATCGAAGTAAACGTCTGAGCAATTGATAGCCTTGCCGAAATCAGGATCCCAAATTCGCCAGATCTTGGTGGTGCCATGGACATATCCGAGCACCATGCAGGCTTTTGCACGGGTGCCCATTTTTGCATCCATTCTTTGAGATTTCGGGATATGCTTCCACACCACACATCCGAAACGCCGCAGGTGGTCCAGAGTGGGTTTATCCTCAGCCGATGTCGTATCGTTTTGTCCTGGATGTGAGATGCTGGGTGCCGTACTCATACTTTGTGAGTTGCCAATTGCCGTACTCACACGTTGTGAGTTGCGGTCGAGGGCTGTACCCACACGCTGTGAGTTGCCGGTTGCCGTACTCACATGTTGTGAGTTGCCTATCGCTGTACTCACATGTTGTGAGTTGCCTATCGCCGTACTCACATGTTGTGAGTTGCCAATGGCCGTACTCACACGTTGTGAGTTGCCAATTGCCGTACTCAAGTGTGAGTTGCCATCGAGGGCTGTACCCACACACTGTGAGTTGGCGTAGTAGCCACTTCGGTATAGCCGGCGATGGCATTTGAGCACCTCGTTTGGCGTCTTTCCGTCCAAGGATTGATTCGGGGTTCTTCGATGCAGATAGCACGTGGTGTTGATTGCCTCGGACCAGAAGTGGATTGGGGCTTGCGAATTGAGCATCATAGCCCTGGCCTTCGGGCTCAGAACTCCGATCATCCTTTCCGCAATGCCGTTCTTGTGTTGCGTATGTGGCGGGCATGGCTCGAATGCTATACCTCGGATGGCGAGGATGCTTCGCAAGGTTTTGTTGTTGTATTCCCCACTTCCGTTGTCAGAGCGAAACCTCCAGATATCGTATCCCCTGCCATCCACCTTAGCTTGAAACCATTGGAAGGCTGCCGTGCAGGTCTCCGCGCGTTTGTCAGGGAGGACGGTGATCTCTGCATGATGAGAGTAGTCATCAATGTAGACAATGAAGTACTGGGCACTGCCTGATGAGTGTACAGCGAATGGTCCACACAGATCCGAATGAACCAACGCGAATGGTGTAGTGGTGCGCTGGACTGGAACACGGATTGTCTTCCGTTTGAGCTTTGCCTGAATGCATACCTCGCAGATGCGGCCGTCATTGACGTAACCTTTGACAATAGACTTTATTGCTGCTTTTCCGGGGTGACCGAGGCGTCGATGCCACATCCTTGATTCGGCGATGGATAGTTTTGCCTGTCCATTCGAAGTGATAAGGGCTGTATGTTGCGAGTCGAGGACTGAAGGACCAGCATCTAGCTTGTAGAGCATACCGTTCTTTTGTCCCAACATTATCATCCGTTGGTTGGCGGGATTGCTGATCATACACCTGCCCTTCTCGAATGTGGTGCTGTATCCGTGGGTGTCTAGGTCCCCTACTGAGAGAAGAGAGTATCGAAAGGTTGGAAGGTGTAGGGCCTTGACCCAGTGGTTCTGGACTTGAACGAGGCCCTTATGGGTAGCTTGGACAATGGTGTCATCTCCCAGCCTTATGTCGATGGTGTGTGATACCTGGGAGTAGGTCTGGAACTGGCTCCGAGGGCCATTGTACCTGTGGTGGGAGGCTCCGGAGTCGATTATCCATATTGAGGGTGCTCTCTCGGTGGCCAAGGCAAAGTGGCCTGTCTTGAAGGTATTATGTGAGTAGGATTCACAGTCGTACTCACACGCCCCCTCCTCACATGCCCCGTACTAATGTGCCCTGTACTCACGTGCCCCGTACTCACGTTGTAACGGTACGCCACCGCTGTCACCACCTATCCCGAACGACTAGAGTCTGGAACGTTCCGGATGGCGCGGCGCAAGGAAGGTTCAGGTTCTGGATTGCACGGCGCGAGAAGGTTTTGGGTTTTGGGGTTCTACATGCGCGGCGAGGAAAGGTTCTGGTTGCGTGGCGCGGAAAGGTTCTGGTTGCGCGGCGAGGAAAGGTTCTGGTTGCGCGGCGAGGAAAGGTTCTGGTTGCGCGGCGAGGAAAGCTTCTGGTTGCGTGGCAAGGTTCTGGTTGCGCGGCGAGGAAAGGTTCTAGGTGCGCGGCGAGGAAAGGTTCTGCTGGTTCTGGTTGCGTGGCGTGAAGAAGGATCTGGATGTGGAGGACCGCGCTCATTGTATATAAGAGTGCGCTGTTGTCTGTCTTGCATGTTTCTTCTTCACGCAACAACTTGTTATCGTCAGCCATAGTCGGCCTTGACTACTAGCAATTGTTCCGCCTCAACGCCACGTCCCTGCCTTTGCCCATTCCACGTCCTTGCCTTGCCTGTTTTCCCCACGTCATGTCCTTATCTGTCCACGCCCTCGTCCATAGTCCCGGTTCGCTATCTGGAGTCAGAGAGCCATGCCCATTACACTTTGTTGCGTCTACACACATCCCTCCACCTAGCGAACGGTTACCCCATGTCCGACAATACCCAACCTATCTCATGGGAGATTCCCGCTGATCTCGTTGCACAGCTGGAGTCAATCGAGTGCAATGACTCCTTTGCCCCGGAGCCTACGTGTGACACTGGGACGTCTGGTCAACGTCGGAGTGACGGTAATATCGAACTAGTCAGGTTTCTCGATAGTCACGAAGGAGATGGGGCGCGCGCGGTCTTCGCTGGCGTTCAATTATTATACAAGAATAACTTCCCCAATGACCCTCCTTCCAAGTTCGCCCACCGTTAGGGGATTCACAGCGAATAATCTAAGGGGTTCGGTTCGGTATCAGCGGCGCCCGCCGGCTGCGGCTTGAGCGCCGGATAGTACGCGGCTCCGCGGCAACGGCTTGCTCGACAGATCGCTCGTGTATCGCTTCGGCGGATGGTTCGAGGCGGGCCCGGCGTCTTGCCTGACCGCTCACTCGCGGCGCTTCGGCGGAGGATTCGTTTCGAGACGGGCCCGGCGTCTTGCCCGACAGCTCGCTCGCGGCGCTTCGGCGGAGGATTCGATTCGAGACGGGCCTGGTGTCTTGCCCGACGGCTCGTTCGCGGCGCTTCGGAAGAGGATGCGATTCAAGACGGGCCCGGCGTCTTGCCCGACAGCTCGCTCGCGGCGCTATGGCGGATGGTTCGGTCAAGACGGGCCCGGCGTATTGCCCTATGGCTCGCTCGTGGCGCTTCGGCGGATGGTTCAGATTGAGACGGGCCCGGCATCTTGCCCGACGGCTCGCTCGTGTATCGCTTCGGCGGATGGTTCGAGGCGGGCCCGGCGGCTTGCCCAACGGCTCGCCCGTGTATCGCTTTGGCGGATGCCAAACGGCTCGCGCGACAACTGCCTCACGGGTAAGATAACGTAAGGAATACGCTCACACACCAGACCCTCCTGGGTGCGGGCCGGAGCCCGAAGCTACTCGTCCTGGTTGGTCTGACAATAGGATCCGCCCAATGGTATCACGGACCGCGCCATTCCCTCAGCTTATAGTTGGGTTCAAGTCACGACCCCACGTCAGCCTGTTGGCTACGGCCTCGGGGATTATACCCATCGCAGTGGGGTCCTATCCGTGCCGCTGACGTGTTGCCCATCAGACCCTTCCTATCTCCCGCCTAGAC
>Ga0307516_10001264_pt1 | contig 35206 bp, 33 predicted proteins | sample 19_EM_MG_FD_203310 | JGI IMG/M metagenome (GOLD analysis project Ga0307516, IMG submission 203310) | Populus trichocarpa ectomycorrhiza microbial communities from riparian zone in the Pacific Northwest, United States - 19_EM | ecosystem: Host-associated > Plants > Roots > Unclassified | place...
GACAGCGTCACCATCGAGCGCATGAACAGGAAGAAGAACACCGCGACCAGGGTCGGCGCCATCACCGGGACGATGACATTGGCCAGCACCTGGGCCGCGCCGCTGCCGAGGCAGGTCGCCGCCTCCTCGAGAGCAGGCGGCACCGCGCGCATGCCGGTGACCATGGTGAGAAAACCCTGGGTGTGATAGTGGTAGAAATTGCACAGCGCCAGCAGGAAGGCCGAGCCGTACAGCATCGCCAGCGGCGAGCCGGCGACGTTGAAGGCGAAGATGTAGGACAGGCCGAGCACCAGGCCCGGCACGCCGACCGGCATCACCGCCAAGAGATAGAGCGCCTTGGCGGCCAGCGGTGGCAGCCGCCGGCTGCCATAGACCAGGAGGAATAACAGCAGCGTGCCGAGGGTGGCCGCGGTGAGCGACACCCACAGCGAGGTCACGAGCGGGGCGTAGCCGCCGCTCACCGTGATGTCGTAGTGCTTGAGGGTGAATTCGAGCTTGTACGGCCACAGCCGCATGGAGCTGGCGAACACCACCACGCCGATCACCGCGAGGATGCAGAGCGATACCGTGGTGGTGGCAAGGAACAGCGGGATGTCGCGCTTGGGCACATAGCGCAGTTCGGGCGGCACCGCGCCCTCGGCGCCAGCGCCGAACTGGCGCTGGGAGGCGACGCGCTCGATATAGACCGCAACGCCGGTCGGCGCGAGCAGCAGCAGGCCGACCACCGCCCCCATGCCGAACTTCATCTGGCCGGTCACCTGATTGTAGATCTCGGTCGCCAGCACCGCGAAGTCGCCGCCGATCACCACCGCATTGCCGAAGTCGGTGATGGTGACGGTGAACACCACGAAGCCGGCGCTGAGCAGGCCGAACTTCACGTTGGGCAATGTGATGTCGAAGAACTGCCGCCACGCGGTGGCGCCCATCACTTCGGCGGCATCGTAATAGCGGGCGTCGGCGTGGGCGAGCGCCGCTTTCAGGATCAGCGCCGCCTGCGGCAGGGCGTAGAGCACGTCGGCGATCAAGAGGCCCGGAAAGCCGTAGACGTTGAGGCGCACGCCGATGAGGTTCGAGACCAGCCCGTTGCGGCCGAGCAGGAAGATCAGGCCGAGTCCCAGCACCAGGGACGGCGCGAGCATCGGCAGCGCCAGTACCGCCGCGGTGAAACGTCGCCCCGCCGCCCCGCTGCGGGTCATCGCATAGGCCAGGACGAAGCCGACCACCAGGCAGATCACGGTGGTGGCGATGCCGAGCATCAGGCTGTTCAGCACCGCGCGGCCGATGCCGGGAGTGGCGGCGAGCGCTGTGAAATTGGCAAGGCCGATGCTGCCATCGTCGGCGAGGAAGCTCCGCCCCAGCATCACCAGCAGTGGAAATAGGAAGAACAGCGCCAGCGCCAGCACAGGAATAGCCACCGCGACGGTGACCAGCAGCCTCTCGCCGCTCAACCCGCGCCGCCAGCGCTGGCGGGCGGCAGCGATCGCGACATCGGCGGTGCTCATGCGCGCACCCAGCCGCAGACCGACGGCACGACCGATACCGCGACACGCGCGCCCGGCACGATGCCATCGACGTGGCCGGTCTGCACCAGGAGGTCGCGGCCCTTCCAGGCGACGCGGGCCCGGCTGATATTGCCGAGAAAGGTGACATCGACCACCCGACCGTCGCCGCCGGCCGAGGGGGTCAAGCTGATCTGCTCGGGCCGCACGCAGGCGATGAGGGCGCCATCGGCCGCGGCCGGCCGCGAGGCGAGGAGCGCCGGTGCCGCCTCCCGCACCCAGTCTTCCGGCAACAGGTTGCTGGAGCCCATGAAGTCGGCGACGAAGCGGGTGCGAGGAGTGAGATAAAGCTCCGCGGGACTGCCGACCTGTTCGATGCGGCCCTGGTTCATGCACACGATCTTGTCGGCCAGCACCAGCGCCTCTTCCTGATCGTGGGTGACCATGATGGTGGGGATGCCGAGGCGGCGCTGCAGGTCGCGAATCTCGATGCGCAGCTCGGCGCGCACCTTGGCGTCGAGGGCGGACAGCGGCTCGTCGAGCAGGATCAGCGCGGGGTCGACCGCCAGCGCTCGCGCCAGCGCCACGCGCTGCTGCTGGCCGCCGGAGAGCTGATGGGGGAAGCGTCCGCCGAATTCGGACAGCTTGATCAGCCCGAGCAGAGAATCGACCCGCGCGGCGACGGTCTCGCGGTGGACCTTGCGGATGCGCAGCCCGTAGCCGATGTTCTCGGCCACCGTCATGTTGGGGAACAGCGAGTAGGACTGGAACACAATGCCGAAGCCGCGCTCGCGCGCCGGCACGGCGCCGAGGTCGCGCCCGCCGAACGTCAGCCGGCCGCCGTCGGCCGGTATCAGCCCGGCGATGATCCGCAGCAACGTGGTCTTGCCGCAGCCGCTGGGCCCGAGCAGGCAGACGAACTCGTGCTCCTGCACAGTGAGCGAGATGCCGTCGAGCGCGACAAAGCCGTCGAACGTCTTGTGGAGCTTGTCGAGGTCCAGGGTCATGTCAAGTTCATGGCGGCGTCGAGGCCAACGGCGGCGCAGCGGCGGGTTGGGACGGCGCCCCGCGGGCGTCGCTCATTTGCGTCACGTCGCGCGCATAAGGCTCAGCGGCCAATGGTGGACTGCCAGGTCTTCAGGATGGCGTCACGCTGCGCCGCCGATTTGACGAAGTCGATCGGATAGACCGCGCTCTGCACGTTGGCTGGAAAGCCGGCGGTCTGGGCGGCCTTGGCGGGCTCGGTGCCGGTGATCGTCACCAGCTCCTTGTAGTTGGTGTAGAGCGTCGCGGCCTTGGCCGACAGCGTCCAATCGAGGAAGCGCTTGGCATCGTCCTTGTTCTTGGCGGCCTTCATCAGCGCGGAGGCCTCCAGCTCATAGCCGGCACCGTCGGTGGGGATCACCATCTTCACCGGGAAGCCTTCCTCGATCGACTTGATGGCGGCGAACGCCAGCGAACCACCGATGGCGTATTCGCCTGAGCGCGCCGCCTTGCACGGCTTGGATCCCGACTTGATGTACTGGGCGACGTTGCCGTCGAGCGCCTTGAGCAATTTCCAGCCGTTCTCCTCGCCCTTTGACTGCAGGATGCCGGCGATCTGCATGTAGCCTGTGCCGGAAGACACCGGGTTCGGCAGCGCGATCTCGCCCTTGTAGACCGGGTTGGTGAGGTCCTGCCACGAGGTCGGCATCGGCAGATTCTTGGCCTTGAGCAGCTCGGTGTTGACGCAGAACGCGGTGACGTAGCCGGTGGCGGCAAACCAGAGACCATCTGCGCCCTTGGCGGAGGTGGGTAGCGTGTCGGCGCCCTTGACGGAGTAGGGTTCAAGCAGGGCGGTGATGCGCGGGTCGAGCATGTTGGTGACGGCCCAGCCCCAGATCACGTCGTGCTGCGGGTTGCCGGCCTCGGCGAGGATGCGGGCGCCGAGGTCGCCGGTGGAGAGGCGCAGCACCTTGATCTCGACGTCCGGCAGGTCGGCTTTCGCTGCCTTCACGTAATCGGCGATCTCGTCCTCTTCGAGGGCGGTGTAGACAGTCACCGTGCCGGCCTGGGCCACCCCGGTGATGAGGGCGAGTGCCGCGCCCGCCAGAAGGCCCCATTTCGCGAACTGCGACATCACCATTTCTCCCTGCGGGTTGCCATGTCAAGTTACCAAGCTGGCGCCGGTTGGTGGGGCGCCGTGTGCATTTCGGTGGATATTGGCAAGTTTGTGTTCCTGCGTCGAGCATGAATGCTCGTCTGTCGAGCAATTCAGCAAGTGCCTATGGGATGGGCAGAACGTGGTCTGATGTCTCAATCTCTTTCGATCCCGCCGGCGCTTGATCCGGAACACCTTCTGCCGTTCGCCGCCGAGCTGGCGCGGATGCGGCGCGCGGCCTGTCGCGGCACTGGTTCGGCCACAAGCTCGCCGTTGCCCTCAAGGCCGGCCAGAGTCCGGTGACCATCGCTGACCGCGAAATCGAGGTCGCTATCCGCGAGCGGATCGAGAAGGCACTCCCCGACCACGGCAGCTTCGGCGAGGAGACCGGGCGCGAGCGCTGCGAGGCCGACGCGGTGTGGGTGATCAATCCGATCGACGACACCCGCAGCTTCATCACCGGCTGGCCGCTGTTCGGCATGTTGCTGGCGCCGGTTTGGCGCGGCCGCGCGCTGTTCGGGCAGATCGACATGCCAATGCTGAAGGAGTGCTGGGTGGGCTGGTCCGGCCGCCACTTTGTTCAACGGCGAAGCAGTGCCGCGCCGCACGCCGGGGGTGCCGGCCGCCATCGCGGCCGCGTAAGAGAGCAGGAGCATGGGCGGTACGCCTTGACACATACCAACTGGTTGGTTTACTAAGGATACCAACCAGTGGGTATGACTCATGGCGTCTGTCCAGCACGAATCAAGGGCGAAGCTCCTGGAGGCGACGCTCAAGGTTATCCGCGCCAAGGGCTATTGCGCGACGCGGGTCGAGGACATCTGCGCCGAAGCCGGGCTGACCAAAGGAAGCTTCTTTCATCACTTCAAGAGCAAGGAGGATTTGGCGCTCTCCGCGGCGGCGTATTGGTACGCGTTTATAAGCGGGTATTTCGCCGAAGCGCCTTACCACGGCCCGGCCGATCCGCTCGATCGTCTGCTCGGCTATGTCGACTTCCGCAAGGCAATCCTTGTTGGCGGCTTGTCCGACTTCACGTGCTTCGCCGGGACCATCATTCAGGAAGTCTACGACACGCACCCGGAGATTCGAGCCGCGTGCGAAGTCAGCATCAGCGGCCACGCCAAGACGCTGGAAGCCGATATCGGTGAAGCGATGCGAAAATACCGCGTGGCCGGAGCCTGGACCGCTGAAAGCCTTGCGCTGCACACCCAGGCCGTGATCCAGGGCGCATTCATCCTCGCCAAGGCAAAGGGGAATGCCGATGTCGCGGCCGAGAGCCTCGGCCATCTGCGCCGATATATCGAGCTGCTGTTCACCGCACCAAGCAAATACCGATCAACGGCGCCGCAAAAACACTGAGGGTACCGGCTATGCAACATCGACGGGCGTGGCGCCGCCTTGCATAGGATCAGCCAGGTTTGTCCAAAGGAGAACCGTGACATGCAACACCAAGTCGTCTCAAGAAGCGCCTGGATCGATGCGCGCGTAGCGCTGCTTGAAAAGGAAAAGGCACACACACGGCTTCGCGACCAACTGGCCGCCGAGCGGCGCACGCTGCCTTGGGTGAGAGTCGAGAAGAACTACGTGTTCGACTCGCCGAGTGGCAAAGTGACCCTGGCGGAACTTTTCGACGGTCGCAGCCAGCTCTTCATCAAGCACTTCATGATGGGGCCGGGCGCTTCGACACAATGCGTCGGCTGCTCTTTCGAAGTCGACCATGTCGAAGGAATTCTCACCCATCTTAACAACCATGACGTGACCTATGCCGCGGTGGCGCGCGCGCCCATCGCGGAAATCGAGGTCGTCCGCAACCGCATGGGGTGGAAGTTTCCCTGGGTCTCGTCGTTCGGCTCGGATTTCAACTACGATTTCAACGTATCCTACACGCCGGAGCAGATCGCGTCGGGTCGTGGCGTTTACAATTTTCAGGTGGCGCCGGAGTGGGCGGCCGAGATGGAAGACCTTTCGGGCGACTCTGTGTTCTTCAAGGACGAAACCGGAAGCATCTATCTGACCTACGCGACCTTCGGGCGCGGCGCCGAGGAGTTTCTGGCAGCCTACCGGCTGCTGGATGTGATGCCCAAGGGGCGCAATGAGAATGGGCCTTATTACAGTCTGGGCGACTGGGTTCGACCGCACGACAGATACGGGCAAGGCGGGATTGTCGAAGCCAACGGACGCTATCACCAGTCGGAATGCGCATGCTCGGTTCACAAATGAGCTGGCGCGTGACGCCGATGATCATGCCAAGCCAAGCGCCGGCGCTTGCGGAAAGTCCTGGCTTAAGCAAGGAGCGTCACGTGCCCATTCAATCCACATCGAACCTGACGCCCTGCGCGAGCGGCAGCGTGCGGCCATAATTGATCGTGTTGGTGGCGCGGCGCATGTAGGCTTTCCATGCGTCCGACCCGGATTCGCGCCCACCGCCGGTTTCCTTTTCGCCGCCGAATGCGCCGCCGATTTCGGCGCCCGAAGGGCCGATGTTCACATTGGCGATCCCGCAATCGGAGCCGCGTGCCGACAGGAAGGCTTCAGCCTCGCGCAAATCGTTGGTGAAGATCGACGACGACAGGCCCTGCGGGACGGCATTGTGCAGCTCGATCACGGCATCGAAGTCGCGATATTTGATCACATAGAGGATCGGCGCGAAGGTCTCGCGTTCGACCGGTCCGACCTGTCCGCCGATCTCGACCAGCGCCGGGCGGACATAGAAAGCCCCATCCGCGCCTGCGACGGCGACGCGCTCCCCGCCGACAACGGCGGCACCCGCGGCCTTGGCCTGGTCGAGGGCGCGCTGCATCGCTTCGTAGGCGAGGCCGTCGATCAGGGGGCCGACCAGATTGCCGGTGAGCGGATTGCCGACAGAGACGGACGTATAGACCTTCTTCAGGCGCGGCACGAAGCTGTCATAGACACTCGCGTGAACGAATAGGCGGCGCAGGCTGGTGCAGCGCTGGCCTGCCGTCCCCATGGCCGCGAAGGCGACGCCGCGCAAGGTCAGGTCGAGATCGGCGGTCGGCGTGACCACCGCCGCGTTGTTGCCGCCAAGCTCCAGAATGGCACGGGCGAAGCGCTGGGCGAGCTTCGGCGCGACGGCCCGTCCCATGGCTGTCGAGCCGGTCGCCGAGACCAGGGGAACCCTGGGGTTGTTGACGAGGGCCTCACCGATCTCGCGTCCTCCGACCAGCACGGCGGACAACCCGTCGGGCGCCAGGCCGCCAGCGGCCTTGAAGCGCCTCAGGGCGCGCCCGAACAAGGCGTCCGTCGCCAAGGCGGTGAGAGGCGTTTTTTCCGAAGGCTTCCAGACGATGCTGTTGCCGCAGACCAGTGCCAGCGCGGCATTCCATGACCAGACGGCGACCGGGAAATTGAAGGCCGAGATGATGCCGGTGACGCCGAGCGGATGCCAGGTCTCCGCCATGCGGTGCTCGTGGCGCTCCGTGGCGATCGTCAAGCCGTAGAGCTGCCGGGAAAGCCCCACGGCGTAGTCGCAAATGTCGATCATCTCCTGGACTTCGCCGAGCCCTTCGGACTCGATCTTGCCGGCCTCGATGGAAACCAGCCGGCCCAGGGCCTGCTTGCTGGTGCGCAGCTCTTCGCCCAGCAGCCGCACCAGTTCACCGCGCTTGGGACTTGGAACCAGACGCCATTCGAGGAAAGCCGCGTGCGCCTTTTCGATGGCCGAGGCCGCGCCGGCGGCATCGATCTCCCTGACATGCGCCACGGTTTCGCCGGTAATCGGGGTTCTCGCGACCAGCGTGCCTCCGGAATGGCTGATGGGTTCGACACCGAGCTCAACCAGAAGCGCGTCGACCTCGGTCTTGAGCGAGAGGTTTCCGGCCTGGGCGGATGGCTTGATCGTATCGACTGGCATGAGAGGCTTTCCAAGGGCTTGCGTTGACGTCTGAGGGGGCTGCTGTCAGCGGCTGGCTGGAGACGTCACGATCGTTGTCCATCAACCGCCGGCCTTGAAGGAGATGTGCATTGACCCTAGCCGGATCAGCGCCTGTTCCAAAGAGACGCTCTCCGCGCGGGCGATCCATTCCCATCACCGACACCCGACGAATCGTGACGAGCGAGCTGCGCTTCCAGCGCCTTGACTTTTACTTGCCGAATGGGAACGTGCCCGTCAACGCGCCTCGGAAAACGCGACCTTGCGGGCGGAAACAGACGACGATGGTCGGAGACGATGCTCAACAGCGCCAGATCCCACGGTCTTTGGGAGTTGACCGCGCCGCCGGCGCCCGAAACCGCCGAGCTGCTGGGATCGATCAGGGTCGACGCCGCCATCGTCGGTGGCGGATATACCGGTCTGTCGGCTGCGCTGCATCTCGCCGAGGGCGGCGCCAATGTCGCATTGCTCGAGGCAGTGGAGATCGGCTTCGGTGGCGCCGGCCGGAACGTCGGCCTGGTCAATGCCGGCATGTGGGTGATGCCGGATATGCTTGCCGACATGCTCGGCGACGATTACGGCGAGCGGCTTCTCCGACTGCTGGGCGACGCCCCGAAATTGGTGTTCGATCTGATCGACCGTCATCGCATCGCATGCGAGGTCGAGCGTGCCGGTACGCTCCATTGCGCCGTCGGTCTCAAAGGCCTGAGGGAACTGGAGGCGCGCGCGGCACAATGGAGCCGCCGCGGCGCGCCGGTGGAGTTGTTGAACGCGAAGGATACCGAAGCCAAGGTCGGCTCGTCGGCCTACGCCGGATCGCTGTGGGATCGGCGCGCGGGCACGATCCAGCCCCTGGCCTATGCGCGGGGTCTTGCCGGCGCGGCCTTGAACGCCGGCGCCAAGATCTTCACCCGCAGCGCGGTCACCTCGGCCGGGCGCATTGATGGAAAGTGGAAGCTGCAAACCGCTGCTGGTCACGTCATCGCCGATCGCGTCATCGTGGCCACCGATGCTTATGCGACGGGGCCGTGGTCGGAAGTCAGAGCGGAGCAGATCCATCTGCCCTATTTCAACTTTGCCACCCAGCCCCTGTCGGACAACATCCGCGCCTCCATTCTTCCCGAACGGCAGGGGGCCTGGGACACCAACGAGGTGCTGAGTTCGTTGCGCCTCGACCGTGCCGGCCGCCTCGTATTCGGAAGCTTCGGGGCGCTGCGAGGAACCGGTGCCGCGGTCCACCGGTCCTGGGCCAGGCGGGCTCTTGGAAAGCTGTTCCCGCGGATCGGCGAGGTCAGATTCGAATCGGAATGGTACGGCCTCATCGGAATGACCGACGATCACCTGCCGCGTTTCCACAAGCTCGCTGACAACGTGACCGGTTTCAGCGGCTACAACGGGCGCGGCATTGCGCCTGGTACAACGTTCGGACGTTTGCTCGCCCTCCACGCGCTCGGACAACTCGACGAGAAAGACCTGCCGCTTCCGGCATCGGCGCCGACCAAGCCCAGCTTCCGGAGCGCCAAAACGGCCTATTATGAGGTCGGGGCGCAGCTCCTGCACCTGATCGAGGCGCGCCGTTGAATCCCGAGGCAAGGTGCCGGCAGCCCCGCGCGCAGACCATGCCGAGGTGCTCTTTATATGCACCGCCATCAGCGTACTCTCGTGATTCCATAGGATGGGAATAATATCGATGCTGCGCAGTTACTCCGCTGCCGACGTCCATGCCGCGCTCGGCTATCCCAGGCTGATCGAGGCGTTGCGCGAGGCCTTCAGGCGCGATGGCGAACCGATGCCGTTGCGGCAGGCCTATGAGGTCGGCGTCAATGGATCGCCGGCTAGTCTCCTGACGATGCCGGCCTGGATCCGCGGCGAAGCACTCGGCGTCAAACTGGTCACGGTGTTTCCGCAGAATGCCGAGCGCGGTCTCGGTGCGGTGTCGTCGCTTTATTTCCTGCTCGACGGCCAGGCTCTGCCGCGCCCGCTACGGCACCATCAACATCGTCGCGAATGACAGGCTCATTGCCTGACCTGTCAAGCCATTCCGCATTGCGATCTCATCATTGACGCATGACGAAGTTCGCGGCAAGCGCGACCAGAAATGAGGCGGCCCACGGCGATAAACGAGCGTTGGACTGACCGGCACGGCATCGCCAAATCGTCTGCATCGAGGTTCGGTGACCCATCACCTGAGGGACGCATTGACAGCCGCCACACCCAATAGCAATCTCGTCCAGTCGTTTTTGGCGCAACCTTTATCAACCGCGCCGAGAGAATTCACCTGGAGTTCCAACAGTGGACAGATCAATCCTGCTCGCCGCCGTCTGCGCTTCGGCGCTGGTGGCGGCTTCGCCCGTTTTCGCCAAGACCTTGGTCTTCTGCTCGGAAGGCAGCCCGGAGAACTTCTATCCCGGCGTCAACACGACCGGCACGTCGTTCGACGGCAATGAGCCGATCTACAACCGCATTGTCGAGTTCGAGCGTGGCGGCACGCAGGTGAAGCCGGGCCTCGCCGAGAAATGGACGATCTCACCGGACGGCACCGTCTATACCTTCAACCTGCGCAAGGGCGTGAAGTGGCATTCGACGTCGAAGTCGTTCAAGCCGACGCGCGACTTCAATGCCGACGACGTCATGTTCTCGATCGAACGGCAGTGGAAGGAAGACAATCCGTATTTCAAGGTGACGAGCCCGAACCATTCGTATTTCGGCGACATGGGCATGCCGAAATTGTTGAAGTCGGTCGAGAAGGTCGACGATTACACCATCAAGGTGACGCTCAATCAGCCGGAGGCTCCTTTTCTCGCCGACCTCGCGATGCCTTTCGCGGCCATTCAGTCGAAGGAATATGCGGATGCCATGCTGAAGGCCGGCACGCCCGAGAAGATCGACCAGGACCCGATCGGCACCGGACCGTTCTATCTGGTGCAATATCAGAAGGACGCCGTGATCCGGTACAAGGCGTTCCCTGAATTCTGGGGCGGCAAGGCGAAGATCGACGACCTCGTCTATTCGATCACGCCGGATGCATCGGTTCGCTGGGCCAAACTCCAGAAGGGCGAATGCGACGTGATGCCCTATCCGAACCCGGCCGACATCGATGCGATCAGGAGAGATCCGAACGTCACCATCCTGGAACAGCCGGGCCTCAACGTCGGCTATCTGGCGTTCCAGACCCAGAAGAAGCCGTTCGACGACGTGCGCGTGCGCAAGGCCATCAGCATGGCGATCGACAAGAAGGCGATCATCGACGCCGTCTATCTGTCGACCGGCATCGCGGCGAAGAACCCGATCCCGCCCTCGATGTGGTCGTACAACGACGACGTCAAGGACGATCCCTACGACCCGGAGGCGGCCAAGAAGCTGCTGGCCGAGGCGGGATATCCCAACGGCATGGAAACCGATCTGTGGGCCATGCCGGTGCAGCGGCCCTACAATCCGAACGCCAAGCGCATTGCCGAGCTGATGCAGGCCGACCTCGCCAAGATCGGCGTCAAGGCCGAGATCAAGTCGTTCGAATGGGGCGAATACCGCAAGCGGATGCAGGCCGGCGAGCACCAGATGGGCATGCTGGGCTGGACCGGCGACAACGGCGACCCCGACAACTTCCTGCACACCTTGCTGGGCTGCGCCTCGGCGCAAACCGCTTCGGGCTCGAATATCGCCAAATTCTGCTACAAGCCGTTCGACGATCTGGTCGTGAAGGCCAAGACCGTCAGCGATCAGGCCGAGCGCGCCAAGCTATACGCGCAGGCCCAGGTGATCTTCAAGGAGCAGGCGCCGTGGTTCACCATCGCGCACGCCGTGCAGTTGAAGCCGATCAGCAAGCGCGTGGTCGACTTCAAGCTGTCGCCGTTCGGACGCCACACCTTCTATGGCGTCGACGTCAAGGACTAGGGGAAGACGAGGGCGGAGTGGCCTGCGCTGCTCCGTCGTTTTTTCCTTTACCGTTCCCCCTGCGGCGAGATGACAGAGAACGGCATGCTCCGGTTCTTCTTTACCCGGCTGAGCCTCGTGGTTCCGACCTTCATCGGGATCACGCTGCTCGTGTTCGTGCTGATCCGACTGATCCCCGGCGATCCCATCGAGACGATGGCGGGCGAACGCGGCATCGATCCGGCCCGGCTCACGCAATTGCGCAAGGACTACGGCTTCGATCAGCCGGTGCTGGTGCAATACGGCCTCTATCTGTCGCGGCTGGTGCATGGCGACCTCGGCCGCTCGATCGTCACCCATGAGCCGGTGATTTCCGAATTCCGGACCTTGTTTCCCGCGACCATCGAGCTGTCGGTGTGCGCGATCCTGTTTGCGCTGTGCCTCGGGTTGCCGGCCGGCATCATCGCGGCGGTCCGGCGCAACTCCATCTTCGATCATGGCGTGATGGGGATCTCGCTCGCCGGATATTCGATGCCGATTTTCTGGTGGGGATTGCTGCTGATCCTGCTGTTTTCGGTGCAACTCGGATGGACTCCGGTGTCGGGCCGGATCGCGGTGCAATACTACATCGAACCGGTGACCGGATTCCTGCTGATCGATACGCTGCTGACCGGTGATTTCGGCGCGTTTCGCTCGGCCCTGTCGCATCTCGTGCTGCCCATGATCGTGCTCGGCACGGTGCCGCTCGCCGTGATCGCCCGCATGACGCGGTCCGCCATGCTGGAGGTGCTGGGCGAAGATTACATCCGCACCGCGCGCGCCAAGGGGTTGCCGCGTTCTCGGGTGATCGCGATCCATGCGTTGCGCAATGCGCTGATCCCGGTGGTGACGGTGATCGGGCTGCAGGTCGGCGTGCTGTTTACCGGCGCGATCCTCACGGAGACTATCTTTTCCTGGCCGGGCGTGGGCAAATGGCTGATCGAGGGTATCAACCGCCGCGACTATCCGGTGCTGCAGGGCGGCACGCTGCTGATCGGCGCGATCGTCATGATCGTCAATCTGCTGGTTGACGTCACCTATGGGCTGATCAATCCCCGCATCCGGTACACAAGATGACCGCCGAAGTGCTCGAAACCCCCGTCGTCGTGGCGCAAGCCGGCGCTCCGCCGCATCCGCTATTGGAATTCTGGTTCTACTTCAGGGAAAATGCCGGCGCCGTGGCCGGCCTCGTCGTGATCGTGGTTCTGGTCCTGCTCGCGCTATCAGCCGATGTCGTTGCGCCGCATTCCCCTGTTCTCACCAACAATGCAGTGTTTCTCAAGCCCCCGTTCTGGCAGCAGGGCGGATCGATCGCCTATCCGCTCGGCACCGATGCGATCGGCCGCGATATTCTGTCCCGTCTCATCCATGGCGCGCGGCTGTCGCTTCTGATCGGCATCGCAGTGGTGACGCTGTCGGTGATATCAGGGACGATCCTCGGCCTGGTGGCGGGCTTTTTCCGTGGCGTGATCGAGATCGTGATCATGCGGCTGATGGACATCACATTGACGCTGCCGAGCCTTCTGCTCGCGATCGTGATCGTTGCGATCCTCGGGCCGGGCCTGATGAATGCCATGCTGGCGGTCGCGATCGTGCTGCTGCCGCATTACGTGCGGATCGCGCGCGCCGCCGTGATCAGCGAAGTCTCGAAGGATTACGTCACCGCGGCCAAAGTCGCCGGCGCCGGCCGGCTCCGCCTGATGTTCAAGGAGGTGTTGCCGAACTGCGCGGCGCCGCTGATCGTGCAGGCGTCGCTCGGCATTTCGACCGCGATCCTGGACGCGGCAGCGCTCGGCTTTCTCGGTCTCGGTGCGCAACCGCCCTTGCCCGAATGGGGGACCATGCTGGCGGACGCGCGCGAATTCGTGCTGCGGGCCTGGTGGGTCGTCACGCTTCCGGGCCTGGCGATCCTGGTGACCGTGTTGGCCTTCAACCTCCTCGGCGACGGGCTGCGCGACGCGCTCGATCCCAAGCTCAAGCGATAGCGCATGATCATTGTTGGAAGTTCGATCTGATGCCGCTCCTCGAGATTGAAAACCTGTCGGTCGCGTTTCCATCCCAGAACGGGATGGTGCGTGCCGTGGATGGCGTCAGCATTACGCTGGAAAAAGGCGAGGTGCTCGGGATCGTCGGCGAATCCGGATCCGGCAAGAGCGTCGGCATGCTGGCCCTGATGGGACTGGTGCCCTATCCGGGGCGCGTCCAGGCCGACAAGCTGCTGTTCGAGGGGCGGGATCTGCAGACCTTGTCCGACCGCGAGCGGCGCGCGCTCACCGGCAAGGACGTCGCGATGATCTTCCAGGAGCCGACGACGTCGCTCAATCCCTCATTCACGATCGGCTATCAGCTGGCCGAGACCTTGCAGATCCACGAAGGGATGGATCGCAAGGCGGCGCGGCGACGCGTGATCGAACTGCTGGAGCAGGTCGGCATTCCGGCCCCGGAGAGCCGGCTGTCGGCCTATCCGCACCAGCTCTCGGGCGGCATGAACCAGCGCGTCATGATCGCGATGGCGATCGCCTGCAATCCGAAGCTCCTGATCGCCGATGAGCCGACCACGGCGCTCGATGTCACCATCCAGGCGCAGATCCTCGATCTTCTGCTGTCCCTGCAGCGCGATCGTGGCATGGCGCTGATCCTCATCACGCACAACATGGGCGTGGTTTCGGACACCACCGAGCGAGTCGCCGTGATGTATGCGGGCCAGATCATGGAACAGCGCCCGACGCAGAGCCTGTTCGCGTCGCCGCAGCATCCCTATACGGCCGCCTTGCTGGCGGCACGTCCGGAGGCGAGCGACGGCGGACGGCTCGCCACCATTCCGGGCGTGGTGCCGGGACTCCACGATCGGCCGCGGGGCTGCCTGTTTCATCCGCGTTGCGTCTATGCGACGCCGCTGGCCGACAAGCTGCGTCCCGACCTGCGGCCCTGGAAGGACGGCCTGATCCGTTGTCATTACCCGCTCGGCGATCCGACACGGGATCAACGCATCGCCGCCGATGGCGGCGGCGGGGCGCCGGTCCCCGAGCGCGAGACCGTGTCATGACGGCGCTCGTCACCGCCACCGATCTCAGGCGCAGTTACGAGGTCAAGCAGGGCTGGTTCCGCGCGCCGGCGCAGCTGCAGGCCGTGGGTGGGGTGTCGTTCACGCTCGAAACCGGCAAGACGCTGGCGGTGGTCGGCGAATCCGGTTGCGGCAAGTCGACGCTGGCAAGGCTTGTGACCCTGATCGAGAAGCCGAGCGCCGGCACGCTGGTGCTCGACGGGGTCGATGCGGTCAATCCGCCGGCCAGCGCGGTGAAGACGTTGCGCCGCACCGTGCAGATCGTGTTTCAAAATCCCTACGGGTCGCTCAACCCCCGCAAGCGCGTCGGCGCCATCCTCGAGGAGCCGCTGATCATCAACACCGGGCTGTCGAAGCAGGAGCGGCGGGCGCAGGCGCTCGACATGATGGCGCGGGTGGGCTTGCGGCCGGAGCAGTATGGCCGCTATCCGCACATGTTCTCGGGCGGCCAGCGCCAGCGCATCGCGATCGCGCGCGCGCTGATGTTGCGGCCGAAGCTGCTGGTGGCCGACGAGCCGGTTTCCGCGCTCGACATGTCGGTACAGGCGCAGGTTCTCAACCTGCTAGTCGATCTGCAGCGCGAGCTGGGGCTGGCCTATCTCTTCATCTCGCACGATCTCGGCGTGGTGCGTCACATCGCCGACGACGTGCTGATCATGTACCTCGGAATCGCGGTGGAGCACGGGCCGAAGGAGCGCATCTTCGCGCGGCCGCTGCATCCCTATGCGCAGGCCCTGCTCGACGCGACGCCGGGCCTCGGCCGCAGACGCCAGCGGATCGTGCCGAAGGGCGAGTTGCCTTCGCCGCTCGATCCACCGAAGGGCTGCGTGTTCTCGACCCGCTGTCCCTATGTGACGGATCTCTGCCGCGCCGAGCGTCCGCCCTTGCGCCCGCTCGACGGCCGCCTCGTCGCCTGCCATTACGCCGAGCGTTTCCTGGAAACACAGGCGGCTTGATGAAAGCGGACTGGCGCGCTGAAGCGGATCGAGATGGGCGCGGTTGCTTCGCCGTGATGCCATGATATGCAAAGCCGGCATCGCGGCGCTAGGCGCCGCGCGGCTTCGCGCTGGCGTCGGGTCGGGTGCTCACAGGGGGGGGGACATGGACAGTCCGAAGAGATTGGGCGCGCTTGCCGCTCTCGTTTTGCTGCTGACTTCATTTGGGGCACCGCAGGCGCCCGGGCAATCGCCAGCACCGCAAGCAAGGCGCGGTGCGGGGGAAAAGGCGACCGTGGTTCTGGCCACGGACCTGCGTGAACTGACCTCTCTGCGTGACATCCCCATGACCGGTGATGTGTTCTTTCGCCGGATCGACCGGTACCAGGGCCGTGCCAATGATGACTATGATCTCGCCGTCCGCGGTTCGGTGTCGGCCGATTGGAAGAGCGTGTTCGGGGGATCTGACGAGAATCGCGCGCCACACATCTTCGCTCTGGAGCCAGGAACCTACTTCATCGCGAAGATAAACATCGGTGGCGGTCCGACAACCGTCGGTCCGGGACTGGATGCGCAGAGCCACACCCCACGTTTCGGCAGTTTCACCGTGCGCCCCGGTGAGGTTCTAAATCTGGGCCGACTCGTCGTGCACATGCATTGGCACGAAGGATACTTCCACGCCAAGATCGAGGATAACGCGGCTGATGCGCAGCGGGCTCTTGCGGCCAATCAGGCATTGGCGCCAAAGCTGCAGACCCGATTGCTTGCGGTCGTTCCGAGCTTTCCCTTCCAGGTCGGCGGCGGCCGGTTATGACGTGTAGACGCCGCGCAAAGATCGCCGCGGCGAATCGAAATCAGCCGCGCGACGTGCGTAAGACCGCTGATGCCACGCCCAGCATCTTTCGTCGACAATTATTGGGAGCCTTGCGTTGCGGTGGATCGGTCTCAATCTGTTTATGCTCGTTGCTCTCGTTCTGCTGAGCTACTTGCCGCCGTTCCGGAGATATTCGCGTGGGCAGGTGCGTTTCGATCCCGGCCGGCCTTATCGAGTGTACTCTCGAGACTTTGACGTGGAGATCAAGGCCGACGAGCTGGACGCATTCCTGGCTACGAATCCGGATCCTGATCGTGGCTGGTCCGAGCGCTTTCCGGACGTCGAACCCAGACAGCTACCGGACGTCGAACAAGACCTCGCCGCCCGGCGCGCGAGCATGGACGCCTCCCTGCAGCAAGCCGCCGCCCGGATCCGAGCCGCGACGAACCAGGACGTTCTGGACGATACGATCGTGTCACTGCTGATCGATCATTCCGGGTCGATGCGTGGACAACCCATTCTTTTTGCCGCCAGGGCTGCGATGACAGCCTCCGACCTGCTGGACGGCCTGGGAGCAAGGCAGGAAGTGCTGGGCTTCACGACCGTGCGCTGGAAGGGCGGCCAGAGCCGGGAGAAATGGCTGCGCGATGGCCGGCCGCCCTATCCGGGACGGCTCAACGATCTGTTGCATATCATCTATTGCAGCGCCGACGAGAGGCTGCGCGCGCGTCACTGTGCGACAATGCTGCGGAAAGATCTCGTCAAGGAGAACGTCGACGGCGAAGCCATTGAATGGGCCGCGTCGCGTTTACGTCGGCGAGGAGAGAGCCAAAAATACTTGATTTTTTTGTCCGACGGCGCACCGGTCGACGATTCAACGCTGCTCGCGAATGGCGACGCGTATCTAGAACATCATTTGCTCAGCGTCATTCACGGGATTGGGCAGGCCGGCGACATTCAGCTCGGGGCGATCGGCATCGGCCACCCCGTCGAGCGCTATTTCACGCGGAGCATGACCATCAACGCCCTGGATGAGTTGGACGGCGCCCTTCTTCAGTTCATCGAGCAGCTGTTGTGCCGATCACCCCGGACGCCCCAGGTTTCCCAGGCGGTTGGCTGTTGATTGGTGGGTCATCGCGGTCGCAACGCGTAACCCGGATTGATCTTCGTAACGCGTAATCCGGGTTGAGCTTCGTAGGCGGGTGGGAGGCCGCCGGGTCCGCGCGAAGGCGCGGCCTGATGACAGGCTCCGCCGGGCCTTGGCCGCAAACGCCAGCGGATCGTGCCGAAGGGCGAATTGCCTTCGCCGCTCGATCCGCCGAAGGGCTGCGTGTTCTCGACCCGCTGTCCCTATGTGACGGATCTCTGCCGCGCGCAACGTCCGCCCTTGCGCCGCTCGACGGCCGCCTCGTCGCCTGCCATTATGCCGAGCGTTTCCTGGAAACACAGGCGGCCTAGCGATCGGTCGGAAGCCGGCCTTGCTGCGGGATCTGGGCTGATCGCCACGGAGGCGTCCGTCCGTTGCCACGGTCGAACGCCTCGGGGCGTGTGTTCGTCAGGCGCGGTCGGCTGCTCGATATTGTTCAGGGATCACGAACACCTCGTCGGCGCGGCCATACCCGCCGTCGGGAACTTCCTCGATCAGCACCATCGTATGGGGCCGCACCGCCTCACCGAAATAGTCGACGAGCAGGGCCGTGATCTTGTGAACCACTTCTTCCTTCTGGGAGCGCGACAGCGCGGCTTGTGGCAGTTTGATATTTGCGAAGGGCAACTTGTTCTCCTTTTGGGCGAAGCCGCGCCAGGCGGCGGGGTCAGGAAGGTTGGTAGGGCCGATGCGCGCGAGCGCTTGCGAGACACCTCGGCTGCATCGGCGTCTTTGTCAGATCACCCCGCCATTGGCGCGGATGACCTGTCCGTTGATCCAGTCGCTGTCCGGCCCGGCCAGGAAGGCGGCGAGCCCGGCGATGTCGTCCGGCTGCCCGAGGCGCCCCAGCGGACTCATCGCCGCGATCGCCGCGACCTGTGCCTCGCTCTTGCCGGTCATGAAAAGTTCGGTCTCGACCGGCCCCGGTGCAATGGCGTTCACCGTAATTCGCCGCGATCCAAGCTCCTTGGCGAGGATGTGCGTCATCGCCTCCACCGCCGCCTTGGTCGCGGCATAGATGCCGTAGCCGGGCTGGTAGAGACCGACAACGCTGGACGAAAAGCTGATGATACGGCCACCATCGCGCAATCGTCGCGCACCCTCGCGCATGCCGCGAAACACGCCCGCAAAGTTGACCGCGACCAGCGCTTCGAACATGGCGTCATCGTATTGCGCGATCGGCGACAGCGTCATCATGCCGGCGTTGTTGACGAGGATGTCGACACCACCGAACGTTTGCGTCGCCGCATCGAACAGGGCCGGCATGGCCTCCGGGAGGGAGATGTCGGCTTGCATGGCGATTGCCGCACCACCTTCGGCTTCGATGGCGCTGACGATCTGCTCCGCAGCCTCGCTTGCCCGTGCATAATTGACGACGACGGCAATCCCGTCGCGGGCGAGGCGCAAAGCTATTGCCGCCCCTATCCCTTTGGAGGCGCCGGTCACGATCGCGACCTTCTTGAAATCTCGGCTCATGGAGTATCTCCGCTGCTTGATGCAACGGAGATAAGGCAATCGCATTGCTGGATAATCCGGCGAAAGTTGACAACTCTGTTCGGTTATGGCGAACAATCGGCAATGGATCGTTTTGAAAGTATGCGGCTCTTTGCCCGGGTCGTGGAGCGGCGCAGCTTCACCGCCGCCGCCGCCGACCTCGGCGTGCCGCGGTCGAGCGCGACCGAAGCCATCAGACAGCTGGAGACACGTCTGGGCACCCGGCTGCTGGCGCGCACGACACGCACGGTCCAGCCGACACTGGAGGGCGATGTCTTTTATCAGCACTGTCTGTCGATCCTGGCCGACGTGGAGGATGCGGAAGCGGGTCTCCGGGGCGCGCAGCCGCGCGGGCTGCTGCGCATCGACGCCCATCCGCTGCTGACCAGGACCTTCCTGCTGCCGCGTCTCAACGAGTTTCTCGATCGCTATCCCGGGGTCGACCTCCACCTTGGCCAGAACGACCGTTATGTCGACCTGGTACGGGAAGGTGTGGATTGCGCGATCCGGGCGGGTGAGCTCACCGACAGCGGCATGATTCAGCGGCGGCTCGGCTGGCTTGATGAAGTGACATGCGCGAGCCCGGCCTATCTGAAGCGATGCGGGGTGCCGGCGTCGGTCGACGATCTCGAGGGCCATTGGGCCGTCGGCTTTCTCTCCTCGCGCACGGATGCGATCATGCCGCTGGAATTCGTGGTCGACGGACGCGCGCGCGAGGTCCGGTTGCCCAGCCGTGTGACGGTCAATAATTCCGATACGATGGCGGAACTGGCCCGCATGGGGCTGGGCCTCATCCAGGCGCCGCGCTATCGGCTCAGCCGGGATCTCGCCGAGGGGAGCCTGGTTGAGGTTCTGCCCGACACGCCGCCATCACCGACGCCGCTCTCCGTCCTCTATTCGCAGAACCGGCAGATCTCGCCCCGACTCCGCGCCTTCATCGACTGGGTCACGGGCGTTTTTGTCGACGCCGAGCTATGAGTGCGCCGGGTGACTGGCGAGGAGCAGGTGGCGCAGGTCCATTGCGATGAAGGAGCAGCGATCCACATCGACTCCGATTTTTGTTGCGACCAACGGACATTGACCTCAACCGGATGTCCCTCCCGCCGTCACGCGCGCGCTTGATGTGATGCGCCCGCCACCAGCGATGCCGGCGCGGATGTGCGCGGGTTGCGCATCAGCAGCATCAGCAGGCCGGCGCCGACGCAGGCGGCTCCGCCCAGAAAGAACGCCGGCATATAGCTCGCGAGCGCGTCGCGCGAGGCGCCGGCCGCGGCCGCCATGGTCGCCGCGCCGATCTGGTGACCGGCATAGATCCAGCCGAACACCACCGGGCCCTTGTCGCGACCGAACGCCTGCACGGTCAGCTTCACGGTCGGCGGCACGGTGGCGATGTAATCCAGACCGAAGAAGACGGCGAACAGCGACAGCCCGAAGATGGTGAAATCGCTGAATGGCAGCCACATCAGCGAAATGCCGCGCAGGGTGTAATAGCCGGTGAGCAGCCATCGGCTGTCATAGCGGTCCGACAGCCACCCCGAACCGATGGTGCCGATGAAATCACACACGCCCATCACCGCAAGCATGCTTGCGGCAACCACCGTGGCCACGCCGAAGTCGGCGCAGAACGGCACGAAGTGCGCGTTCATCAGGCCGAAGGACGACATGCCGCAAATGAAGAAGGCGGCGAACAGAAACCAGAAGGCGGGCTTGACGATCGCCAGCCGTAGCGCGGCGAAGCTGATCTGGATGGCGTTTCCGGCCTGCGCTGATGGCGGCGGCAGCACCTTGTCTTCGCCGTAAGGGGCAAGCCCGAGCTCGGACGGATAATTTCGCCCGAACAGCACTTGGAGCACGCCGCAGGCGGTCACGGCCAGGATCGCCGGTACCAGCGCCGCGCGCCAGCCCCAGCCTTGCGAGATGAAGGCGCCGAGCGGCAGGAACAGGAGCTGGCCGGTTGCCACCGTGGCTCCGAGCATGCCGACCACGAGGCCGCGGCGGGCGGTAAACCACCGCGAGGCGACCGTGACGGAGACCACCAGGGCGGTCATTCCGGGAGCGATGCCGAGCAACAGGCCGATGCCAAGCCACAGCTGCCATTTCGTCGTCATCCCCATCGCCAGCAGCAGCCCGAGAATGATCAGCGACATCGAAAGCACCATCATCCGGACCAGCCCATAACGGACCAGCAGCGCGCCCGCGAATGGCGCGATCGCACCGAACAGGAACAGCCGGACCGCCATCGCATAGGAAATGTCGCCGATTGACCAGCCGAGATCCCTGGAGATATCGACGATCAGCACGCCCGGGATGCTCATGGCTGCCGAGGCGCAGAGGCTCGAGACAAAGGTGATGGCGGCGACGACCCAGCCGTAATGGATGCCGCGCGCGCCCAGAATTCGTGAAAGTTCGCCCGCGAGCATCGCCCAACTCCTTCAGTGCATCGGATGTCGAATGCAAAGGAGTAGGCCGGGTGGCTGCAGGCCCTTATCCGGATTGCGCCATGGCTATCCGCAACGCGGATGTTCTTTTCCGAGGGCAAAGCCACGCGAACCACGACATGGCTTGCGCGAGTGCCGCCGAGCCGAAGTTCCTGCACTTCACCGACGCTTGCAAGCAGGTTCCATTGCCCGGAACGTACCGGCGCTCACAACAGCTAACGTTCCCCTAACAACCGATAACGGGTAATCTCCCGGGCTCTGCGCCAGTGTGAATGCACCCCGTGCCGACCCCCGAGCCTCAGTTCGGTCTCGGCTCGATCCAACGAGTGCAACCAGGTCAGGGAGAGGCCGATGCGCGCGAGACTAACCGCGGTCAATCGCAACAGGCGCCAGCTCATGACCACGACGGCGCTGGTAATTGCCGCCGCCATCGTGGCTGGCGCCGTGCTCGCCACCAACGCGCTTGCACAGAGCGCGGGCCCCGCCAAGCCCGTCGCGGCAGTCCAGGCCGCGACGCCGGCCGACCAGATCGAACACCATGTGACAAGGATCGACGGTGTGCGCTTCCACTACGTGACGGCCGGGAGCGGTGATCCGGTGTTGCTGCTTCCGGGGTGGCCCGAGAGCTGGATCGCCTGGCGGAAGGTTGTGCCCTTGCTGGTCAACACGGGCCGCCGTGTCGTCGTCCTCGATCCCCGAGGGTTCGGCGAGAGCGACAAGCCGGCCGGAGGTTACGATCTCGACACCGCCGCGCGCGACCTGCATCGTTTCCTGGAAGCGACCAACCTGGCGCCAGCAAGAGGAATCGACATCATCGCCCATGATGTCGGGACCTGGATCGCGCACGCCCATGCCGTGACGTATCCGGCTGATGTCAGACGGTTGGTGCTGACCGAGTCGAACATTCCCGGCGTGACTGTGTTCGCGGGCGGACTTCCCAGCGAGACGGTCAACCTGAAGAGCTGGCAGTTCGCGTTCAATCGGCTGAACGATCTGCCGGAGATCCTGGTCCAGGGACACGAGCGAGACTATCTGGCGTGGATCTTCGCAACCAAGAGCACGCGATCCTACGCGATCGATGCGGCTGCTCTCGACGAGTATACGCGGCAGTATTCCGTCCCCGGAGCGATGCGCGCGGGTTTTGCCTGGTACCGTGCCAATTTCGATGCGGAGGGGCTGACGCAGGCGAAGGCGCGCGGGGCCAAGCGATTGACGATGCCCGTTCTGGCGCTCGGCGGCTCCGACGGCGTGGGCGACGCGCTGCGCGCGACACTGGCGATGGTCGCAGACCATGTGCAGGGCGGCGCGATCGCCCCGCAGCAGGCTCGTCCGGGCGACGGCTGCGGGCACTTCCTCCCGGAGGAATGCCCTGACGAACTGACTGACGCTGTCCTCAAGTTCTGGCAGTCGACGTCGGAATGAGCTGAACTCTTGACGCAACGCGAGGGGCAGGCGCCAGCCGAAAGCCTCTCCGTGCGCACCGCCTTCACAAGACCGAGGAGAGAACCATGACAACTGCAACCGGGACCCCGAGCGCGCGGACGCTCGACATGAAGCTCGAGATCGTCGTCATCCCTGTGTCGGACGTCGATCGCGCCAAACGCTTTTACGGCGGCCTCGGTTGGCGTTTGGATGCCGACTTCGCGGCTGGTGACGATTACCGGGTGATCCAGTTCACGCCGCCTGGCTCCGGCTGCTCGGTGATCTTCGGCAGGAACGTCACCGCGGCGGCACCCGGCTCCGCCAAGGGACTCTACCTGATCGTCTCCGACATCAAGGTCGCGCGCGACGAGCTGCTCGCTCGGGGCGTCGATGTCAGCGAGGTGTTCCACGACGCCGGCGGTGTGTACGCAGGCAACGACGAGCCCTATCTGTTTGGGCGGCTCCGGGTGAGCGGTGCCGATCCCGAGCATCGCAGCTACCGCTCGTTCGCCTCGTTCAAGGATCCGGACGGCAATGGCTGGCTGTTCCAGGAAATCACGGCGCGGTTGCCCGGACGGGTGGACGCGGAGACGACATTCGCCTCGTCGACCGAGCTTGCGAGCGCGCTCCGACGCGCGGCGGCCGCGCATGGCGAGCACGAGAAGCTGATCGGCAAGCATGATGCGGACTGGCCGGACTGGTACGCCGACTACATGGTGAAGGAGCAGGCCGGCCAGCCGCTTCCGTCATGAGCCGTGGCTGCGATCGGTCATTGGCAGGTACCTGCGCGACTATTTGCGGGCAGCAGGCAGAACAGGCCGAGCCCCGGCTCGGTCAACCCATTCAATGAGCGAGGGAGGTTTAGGATGCGTGCGCCGGATTGCTCTCTCATAGCGCTGTCCCCGCTCGCACTGGTCATGATGCTGCCGGCGGGCGCGGTTTCGGCCGAGACCGCAGCCGAGGTCCTCGGCCCGGCCGGCGTGCTCCCGCTCACGGCTCCGCAGCCTCCGGCGCGGATCATCGTCGACCCGCCGCTCGCTGGTCCGCTCGGCGAGGGCCGGGTCTTCATTCAATACCGCGCCGAGAACCTGAGGATCGTGCCGGTGTTTGGTCCCAAGGCGCTCGACGTGTCTCCACGGATCGGACACATCCACGTCGTGGTCGATGACGCGCCCTGGCACTGGGCTGACGCCAGCGGCGAACAGCTGATCATCGTGGGTCTGCCTCCCGGGCCGCACAAGGTCGAGATCACGCTCGCGAACGCCAACCACCAGCCGCTTGATCGCGCGAGCGTGTCCTTCACGATCCCGGAGACCGAGTCTCACTCACACTGAAGCCGCGTGAGCAGGAATTACGAATTGCGCGAAATTGAGGCGATGTGTATATTCAACCATGGCGCGTATTGATCCGGCGAGTTAAGTTCACGGTCACCGTAATTTCGTAACTTGCATGCGCGACTCGCAGCGAGGCAGCCTATCCCATGAGAAGTGCGTGATCGGTTTCACTAAGCCTTAGGTGACACTCGGCTAGCGTCGATCTCAACCGGCCTCGCGTGGAGGTTGAGTATGGAGGTGCCGATGACCACTCTCGCTAGCGCATTGTCCCGGGCGATCGGGCGCAATGTTGATCCTGAAACCGTGAAGACGATGGCAACGGTCGGAAGTGCCTTTGCCTTTGTCGCGATCCTCTATGTCAGTTCCGGCCTGGACCTGAGTGCCGGCTTTTTCTGACGCACGCGAATTCCGGCAGCGCTGCGCGCGACTCGTGCGCGCAGGATTGCCCCGATTGATGACAGCACTGTCATCGCAATTCGGGCTGACGCCTCATCGACCCATACGAGTTGCAGTTCGAGTTTGTCGACGCGCTGGATCCTTTCCCAGCCGGCGTGCTCGGCCGAGCGAAACAGGGCGTCGATCAGCGCGACCGCGCGCAGCGGTTCGCGTCCGAGCAGATCGCGGGATGTGTCGGATCTCCCCTCGAGCCCGCCATGCGGTCGCCGCTCGTAGATCCTCGTTCCCGGATGCGATGCCCCCGCGTCTCAGCAATCTCTGCAAACTCTGATAGTCGCGACACGCACGCGGCAATGTCGCGACCTTCGGAAAGTGGCGCGCGCGAGATGAAGACCAGGCACGGGCATCAATCGGACGCAGCTGCAGGGGCAAGTTTGGACGGCGGTCGATGCAAAGGCGCGGAGCTCAATAAATCCAAATAAATCCATATGTCTCCGGCCTCACATCCGCCGTTTTTCGGGCCGCATAAAGACAACCTCAGCCTGAGAGCGCGGGTATCCACCCAGTCGGTCTGCTAGAAGCCTCTAGCGGGGCCGCCGGTATTTGGGAGCGGTCATCATGCGTAGAGATCTGTTTGGAGCAGCGCTGTTGGCGCTGGCGACTTGTCTCGTCATCTCTCTGGCGCCGAGCCATGCGGCGTTTGCACAAGCCCGTTCGGAAGCAGCCACCGCGACTGACGAAACGTCCATCAGGGCGCGGATGAACCAATGGACGGTCGGCCTCGCAGCGGGCTTGCCTGACGGCGGTTTCGTGCGATTTGCAAGCGAAATGGCGCGGACGATGGATGACGGCGACAATATGCGCCTGATCCCGATGGTGACCCGCGGCACCACCACGAATATCGTCGACCTGCTCTATCTGAGGGGAGTGGATGTTGCGATCACCTATGCAGACGCATTTGATTTCTATTCGAAGCAAAGCGGACTCGCCAACATCAGCGATCGAATTCGCTACGCTCTGCGGTTTTTCATCGCGGATATCCATATCTACGCGCGCGACGAGTTCAAATCCCTCCAGGACCTGAAAGGCCAGAAGGTCGCCGTCGGGACCTCAGGGGTGGCCGCCGCGCTCACAGGCCCGCTGATCTTCAGGCGGCTTGGAATCGATATACAAACGGTGCCGGTCGGTGGGCCGGTCGCTCTTGAGCGGTTGCGTGGCGGTCAGGTGGCCGCGATGGTTTACGTTGCTTCAAAGCCGGGTGAGCTGTTTAACGGGATGAAGGCGGACCCCGGTTACCATTTCGTGCCGGTGCCTTATACGAAGGAGTTCTGGGATTACTACTATCCTTCGACGATCAAGGCAGAGAACTACCCGGCATTGCTGCCCCCCGGCAGCTCGATCGACACCATTGCCGTTCCCTCGGTTCTGGCCGTCTACAACTGGAAGCCGGGCACGGACCGTGCTGACAGGGTCAACCGCTTCGTCGAGACCCTGTTCAACAACCTCGCACGTCTGCAGGAGCCGCCATTTCACCCCGGCTGGAAGGACATCAATCTTGGCGCCGAGGTTCCCGGCTGGAAGCGGTATCCGTATGTGGCCGTGCTGCTCGAACGCATGAAGAAGGAGGACACCGTCGGCGCAACTCCGAATGCGGCAGATAGCGCGCTGCAACGCCGGCGCTTTGATGCCTTCCTGGCCAAGCAACCGAAGACGCCGGCATCGGGCGCCGAGAGGGAGCAGTTGTATAAGTCGTTCCTGGACTGGAAAAACCGCCAGCCGCGGAACTGACGTCTTCGGCCGGCCATCGCGATCACTTCAGACGCGGCAGCGCGATGGCTGACAGAGCCTGTGGGTTACGCCGGAGCCGATCATCAGGCCGCGCATTCGCGCGGACCCGATAGCCGGTCTGACTAGATCCTTTCCCAGCCGCCGTGTTCGGCCGAGCGAAACAGCGCGTCGATCACGCGCATGTTGCCGACCGCGACCTCGATCCCGTTCTCGATTGCCGAGCCGGTGCGGATGGCGCGTGAGAACGCCTCGCTTTGCAGATGATACTGGTCCACGATGGGGAACGTGGTCACTTCGGCCGAGCTGCCGTTCAGGGCTGAACCGTCATCAAGGAAGATCCGGCATGGCGCCGTGGCCGGCGCGTTGAACGGAATCTCGATCTCGATGCGCCCCTTGGTACCGAATGCGTTCACGCGCTGGTAGCGCACCGCCTGCGTGCTGCAGGTGAAGGTCAGATGGGCGCCGCCGAAATCGACGAGCCCCGAGGTCAGGCGGTCGGTGCCGAAATCGGGATCGCGCTCGATCAGCGCGACCGCGCGCAGCGGCTCGCGTCCGAACAGATAGCGGGAGGTGTTCACGGCGTAGCAGCCGATATCGTAGAGCGCGCCGCCGCCGACCTCCTTCCTGTTGCGGATGTTGGTGGCGTCGCGGTTGAAATAGGAAAACGTGGTCTGCACGCCGACGAGGTCGCCGATGCGTCCGCTCTCGATCCACGCTTTGGCCTGCCGCCACTGCGGATGGTTGCGGATCATGAAGGCTTCGCTGATCAGCTTGCCGGTCTCGCGCTGCACCGCGATCAGCGTCTCGGCCTCACGGGCGTTCAGCGCGATCGGCTTCTCGCAGAGCACGTGTTTTCCCGCGCGTGCGGCGCGCGCGGTCCACTCCGCATGCATGTGGTTGGGAAGCGGGTTGTAGATGACCTCGATATCGGGATCGGCCAACAGCTCCTCGTAGCTGCCATAGGCCTTCGCGATCCCAAGCGACTGCGCCGCAGCCCGCGCCTTTCCGACATCGCGGGAGGCGAGCGCCACGACTTGCGTCAGCGGCCCCCGAACCATGCCGGGCAGGCTGACCTTCAGCGCGAAATTGCTGGCACCGAGGACGCCCCAGCGCACCGGCGCGAGCGCATTCGAGGTGTCGTCCGACTTGGAACCGGCTGTCGACATCGGCACCTCGCGCCCTATTTCTCGGCGTTCGAGATCTTGTGCTCCAGATGGCCGGTTTGATGATCGCGGCGGAGCTGGCTCAGCGACGTCTCGTTGAGATGAAGCAGGACCTCGCTCAGTTTCTCGGTTCCGGGATAGCCGGCCGCGAAACTCATCCCGTAAATCTTGCGCAGCGTGCTGACCAGGGTGTTGCCGTGCTTGTGGCTGATTTCGCCGTCCTTGTTGCGGTGGCGATTGTCGAGACCGGCCTTGCTCATGTTGCGCTCCCATCTCCTTGTTTGAGCATGATCTCCGCGCAAAAGCCCTGGGCTGATGTCGCGAGGGAAAGCCGCTCCGCAGCTTTCCGGATCATGCTCTGGCTTATTGCCGCCAGCATCCACCCGCCGGGAGCAAATGGCAATCTTGCGCTGCAACCTTTTCGCTTGTGCCGATGCGGGTGAATTGCTTCCTTGTCGTGCAGGGCGATGCGCCCGTCGTCCCGGGGCCATCGCGGGGGTGCGGCCGGGCTTTCGAGCGGACCATGCGTCAAGTGCTGATGGCGATTGCGGTGCTCATCATCGGTTGGTTGTCCAACGCGCAAGCCCAGTCATTGACCGTCGATCCTGAAACCATCGTCCCGCTGCCTGACAGCTTCGACATGGAGGTGCCGGCGCCCGAGGTGCCGCCCGAGATGGCCCGGTTTCAGGGCGCGTGGGTCGGGACCTGGCACGACGACAGGCATATCCTCGTGGTCGAGCGGGTCAGGCCCGACGGGCAGGCGGATGTGGTGTTCGCTCAAAGCGACTCGTCGTTCTACGGCATGAATCGCGAATGGTGGCGTGACAAGGCGACGATCGTCGACGGCGTGCTCACCATGACCGGCTTTCGCACCTTCCGATACGCCTTCGATGGTCCGGACCGGCTGTATCTGACCGCGACCATCGCGTCCGGCGCCGCGACCGGGGTCGTCACCTCAGGAGCACTGGTCCGCGCCGATCCGGCACGTCTTGCTGCGGGCGATCGACCGGCGGAATGGCCATGGCCCGGCGAGCGGGTGTGGGTTCCGCACCCCACGGTGCGGACGCCCGATGGTATCAGGCCGATCATGCTCGAGGCGACGTTCTACCCGCCCGCCGGCGCTGGTCCGGCGCCGCTCGCGATCATCACCCACGGCTCCGACGTCGGCCGGATTCAGCTCAGAAGCTGGTCGTTCTCGACCGAGGCGCATTGGCTGCGCGACAACGGATTTGCCGTGCTGGCGCTGATGCGCCGCGGACGCGGCAGGTCCGAGGGCATCGGTGGCGAGGACAATTTTGGGCGTGCTCACGACGGCTCCCTGATCGATGTGTCGGCCGGGATCGCGGAAGCGGTCGAGGATCTCTCTTCCGCGATCGCCTATGGCTGTCAACTGCCCAGCGTGCGGCCTGGGCCGGTGCTGCTCGCAGGCCAGTCGCGCGGCGGGTTTCTCGCCATGCACTATGCCGGCCTCAAGCCCGCCGAGGTCATGGCCGTCGTCAATTTCTCCGGCGGCTGGTACCCCTACGGACCGGTGACCACGCCGTACTACGCCAACGCCGGCCGCAGCGCGGCGGACAAGGTGCCACAGCTCTGGCTCTATGCGGATAACGACAAATTTTACGCCGAAGCCCTGATCCGCGAATATCATCACGCCTTCACCGAAGCCGGCGGTCGCGCCCGCTTCGAACTGCTCCACGGCGTTCCCGGCGACGGCCATCTGCTGCGGATTTATCCCGACCGCTGGCGGCCGATCGCGGACCAGTTCCTGGCGACGCTTGATCGGCAGGGGCGCTGAGGCCAGCGCCGTGGGGCGAGCCGGGAACAGCAGAAGGCCGAGATCGAAGCGCGCCTTGCCGAGGCTCCGTTCGGCATGCATCGGCGGAGGTCAACGGACGACGTTTTCGCATCATGCTCGCGTTTTGGCTTCGGACCAATGTTGACGGTTCGGTCATGCGTGATGTGCGGAACGCGTGTCAGGTCCGCTCCTCACCCTCGCAGAGGTTTTCTGATATTTGCGTTTTTGCATCTTTCGGCCGCATAATGCGTTGTTGACCGAGCTTTGAGAACGAGGCCCACAGCGAACCCGAAGGAGAACAGACATGACGGTTTCGACGGAACGCGCGGTCCTTGCCGGCGGCTGCTTTTGGGGTGTGCAGGATCTGGTGCGGCGCTATCCCGGCGTGATGTCCACCAGGGTGGGCTACACCGGCGGCGAAGTTCCCAACGCGACCTACCGCAATCACGGCAATCACGCGGAAGCCATCGAGATCATCTTCGATCCGAACACCATCAGCTATCGAAAGCTGCTGGAGTTCTTTTTCCAGATCCATGATCCCTCGACGTTGAACCGCCAGGGCAACGACCGCGGCGCGAGCTACCGGTCGGCCATCTTCTATACCAGCGACGCGCAGAAGCGGATCGCGGAAGACACCATTGCCGATGTCGATGCCTCAGGCCTTTGGCCCGGCAAGGTGGTCACCGAGGTCGTCCCTGCCGGACCGTTCTGGGAGGCCGAGCCCGAGCATCAGGATTATCTGGAGAAATATCCTGATGGCTACACCTGTCACTTCGTTCGGCCGAACTGGACGCTGCCGCGCCGGGCGGAGAAGGTCGAAGCAGGCGCGAGCGGAGTGTCGTCGGCGTGACCAAGGGTTCCGATCTGCTGGTGGCCGCCCTCGAGAACGAGGGCGTCGCCTACATCTTCGCCATTCCGGGCGAGGAGAATCTCGACGTGCTCGAGTCGCTGCGGCGCTCGAAGATCAAGCTGGTGCTGACGCGGCATGAGCAGGCGGCCGGCTTCATGGCTGCCACTTACGGGCGCCTCACCGGACGCGCGGGCGTCTGCCTGACGACGCTGGGTCCCGGTGCGCTCAATCTGACCACGGCTGCGGCCTACGCGCATCTGGGCGCGATGCCGATGGTCATGATCACTGGACAGAAGGCGATCCGGAGCAGCCGTCAGGCGCGATTCCAGATTGTCGACATCGTCGCGACCATGCGACCCCTCACCAAGGCGGCGACACAGATCGTCTCCGCGCAGAGCATTCCGACCCTGGTTCGCGATGCCTTCCGGGTCGCGCAGCAGGAGCGCCCGGGGCCGGTGCATCTCGAACTGCCCGAGGATATCGCGGCCGATGAAGCGGATGCCGACCTCGTTCCGCCGCATGTCCTGGAGCTTCCGGTCGCGCCTGAAGCGGCCATCGCGCGGGCGGCAGCCATGATCATGAGCGCCAACAGGCCTCTCGTCATGCTGGGCGCGGCGGCGAGCCGCCCGCAGCTGGCCGAGCCGCTGTCGGCATTCGTGCGCCGATGCAGGATTCCGTTCTTCAACACCCAGATGGGGAAGGGCGCCGTCAATGCGGGCTCCAATCTCTACATGGGCACGGCGGCGCTGTCGGAACGGGATTGGGTTCACGAAGCCATCGACCAGGCCGACCTGATCATCTCGATCGGCCATGACACCGTCGAGAAGCCGCCTTTCCTGATGGGGCATGACGGACCGCAGGTGATCCATATCGGCGCCACGCCGGCGACGGTGGAGCAGGTGTACTTCCCGCAGGCGGAGATCGTCGGAGATGTCGGCGCCAGCCTCGCTTCCATCGCCGATCGCCTGGAAGGCAGGCTCCCCAACGCCTCGGCATTGTTGGGCTTGCGGGAGGGGATTCTCGGTCACCTCGCCGAGCGGTCGACGGAGGATCGGTTCCCGCTGACGCCTCAGCGCATCGTGCACGACGTCCGCAAGGTCATTCCATCCGACGGGATCGTTGCCCTCGACAACGGCATGTACAAGATCTGGTTCGCCCGCAACTATCGCACCAGCGTCGCCAACACGCTGCTGCTCGACAACGCGCTGGCGACCATGGGCGCGGGCCTGCCGTCGGCGATCGCGGCGGCGCTGATCCACCCCACCAGGCGCGTGCTCGCCGTCTGCGGCGACGGCGGTTTCATGATGAATTCGCAGGAGCTCGAGACGGCCGTGCGGCTCGAGCTGAACCTCGTCGTGCTGGTGCTCGAGGACCGCGCCTACGGGATGATCCGATGGAAGCAGGAGGTCGACGGATTTTCCTCCTTCGGCCTCGACTTCGGCAATCCCGATTTCGTTGCCTATGCGAAGTCATACGGCGCCAAGGGCGCGCGCGTCGGCACGGCCGCGGAATTGTCTGTGATGCTGGAGGCGGCTTTCAGGGAAGGCGGCGTGCATCTCGTCGTCGTGCCTGTCGACTACAGCGAAAACATGCGCGTGCTTGTCGATGAGTTGCATTCGGTCGTCCAGACCGGGTGAATTCCTGCGCCGGCGCAGGTCACTCGAACGCTAGACCTTTCCGTATAGACACTGCCGGTTTGCCGGTCTCCTTAGGGCGCGAACCTACAAATTCAGATCAGTCGGCGGACGTCCGCTTTGTTGTGCATAACGGACTAAAGTCGGGCGTCGCGCTATGTCCAAAAACCGGCACATAAGCAGACGAGAGACCGTACGGTACTGCATCATGTCTCGCGAGGAATGACGTACAGGAGGAAAGGCAGTATGGTTTCGGGCGAGAAGTAAAACGGTCCTTCGCCGATCCTGCCTCGATCAACCGACATCGTCAGACCGCCCCTGCATGTCGGGTTGGTGCCAATAGCTGCCTTCCTTGCAGCGCAAGCAATTTCCGGCTCTCTCGCTCACTCGATGACATCGTCGGCAATAGCGAGCAGCGTCGCCCGGATGGATTATCTTTGCCACGGTTCTTCTCCCGAATTTGTAAGATCACTCCACCCGGGCATGTTGCCGGTAGTTCTAAACCACATGCGCCAAGCCCTACCGTCGGCCTCGAACTATGCGACGCAGATGTTGGGCACCGCGACCTTCTGGAACAGGTGTGGAGAAGCGACGACCGAGGAGGGATAAGTCGCCAATTTGGCTCTGAACTCCGGATGCCCGAATGCAGCCCGATAGTGAGCGGTCGATTCCCAGACGGCATAGTTGAGATACGTCGGGCTTTCGCCAAGAGCTCGGTGAAGCTGGGTGGAGATGAAGCCAGGCTGGCGCTTCATGAAAGCAGCGTCGTCCTGCCAAGTCTTGAGAAAGGTCTGCTCGTCCGCTTTATCGAGCGTGACCACATTCACCAGCACGACGGGGCCTGCCTCGATTGCGATCTGGTGTTCGATCGGGAAGGAGGGGTCAAGAGGGCGCAGCAATGACATGTAAGGCTTCCTTTTCGACTTGGTTTCATGATGTCTGTCTGGTACGATAAAATATTTCATATTGACATCACCATGTCAATAGTGTTTTATGGTGACAGATGAAAAAGACCAAGCGAACTCCAGCCGGCGAGGCCCTGACCAATCTCATGCTCGACCTGTTCAGGCTCAGCAGCCGACTTTTAACGGTCGGCGATCGGTTGGCGGCGGGTCTTGGGCTGACGAGCGCCCGATGGCAGATCCTCGGGGCCATTTCATCCGCCGAACGTCCGCAACCGGTTGCGTGGCTTGCTCGCGACCTCGGTGCCAATCGTCAAAACGTTCAGCGGATCGTCAACGACCTGCACAAAGAGGGTCTCGTCGCATTCGAGGTCAATCCGCATCATCGGCGAGCTCAACTCGTCACGCTGACTGAGAAAGGAAGGCGGACCTTCGAAGAAGCGATGGAATTGCAGGCGCCTTGGGTCAACGGCATCTCTGACGGGCTGTCGGTCAAAGAAATAGAAACGGTGCATCGCGTGGTCACGGCGTTACGAAAAAAACTGGGGGGAGGAGATGAACCTGACGAGCGCGGCTAGCCGGTAACTGTCTTGCGCGGCTCTCAACGGATGTCCGCCACGAATCATTCGCGACCGGTTCGAGCCGACAGCGGGTCAACCGATGTCCGTCACGCCCCGATAGCTACCGAGTTTTGCGCTGCAGAACAATTTCGTTATGTGCCAATAACGGATGTGGCGACTGCGAAGAATGGCGCGAAGCAAATAATCGATGCGTCAGCCAATTGGCGTTTCGTATCGCCGCTCGACATGAAAGGATTTCGCGGTAATCAGCCATGCGTCATCGATGCAGTGGTAGGAGAGGTAGTCGAGGTACTGAACCGTATCGATCCTGACCCGAACCTTAACCACCGCTTGAGTGGTTGAGGCAAAGTCGACGAACAGGACCTCGTGCTGGCGTGGAGCGTTCTTTGACTTCGGCGATAGTTCGGAGGCGAGTGCACGCTTGTAGTCTTGCGCAGACAACAGCCGCAAATTCCCGTCTCGCAAACCGTGCAGTTGGGCGCTCTGCGCAAACACCTGATCGAAGCGCGATACATCGCTGTCGAACATCAGATCGAAATAGCGTTCAACGGCAGCTAGCAGGGAATGGAAGGTTGAGGGGTCAGGCATCGCTTATCACTCCGTACACGGCGTTAACGCCAAGAAAGATGACACGGGACCTCGGGGCATGTCCTTGCGAAGTGCGCTAACATCGACCATGAAAGAGCAATTATTCGCCCTTTTGAAATTCAGGAATGCGTTGATATGCCAAAATCAGACCTTGATGCCATTGATTGCCGCATCGTTGCCGAACTGCAGTCTGATGGCCGCTTGAGCAATGTCGAACTGGCAGAAAAGGTCGGCTTGTCGCCATCGCCGTGCCTGCGTCGCGTCAAGCGCCTAGAGCAGGAAGGGTATATTGAAGGCTATCGGGCGGCCTTGCGGCGCGACCGTGTTGGTCTGGGCTTCTCTGTCTTTGTCGGTGTCAAGCTGGACGGCCACGCCAACGAGCGCGCACTGGCATTCGAGAAGGCCGTCGTCGAGATGCCAGAGGTCGTTGCGTGCCACCTTGTCTCCGGCGAGGCGGACTACTTCCTTGAAGTCGTTGTGCCCGATCTCGCTGACTACCAACGCTTTCTGGTGGGGAAGCTGCTCAACCTGCCGATTGTGCGCGAGGTCCGGAGCAACATCGCAATCCAGACGCTCAAGGCGGGGGCACCATTGCCGCTCGAACACCTCGAATAAGAACATTTTTAAGACGGCGGACGTCCGGTCTGGGTCCAGGCTGTGTGAAAAGTCAAAAGTTCGAAGCGCGATGAGAATGATATTCTTGATTTCGATTTCAAAATCGAATGCGCTTGCGATGTGGACACATGAAAAGGCCTTGAACGAGTAACTTGTTCTATCGCGATTGATCGCCTTTGCGTTTTCACACGGCCTGGGTCACTCGCTACAGGTCATTTGCCGCCGAGCCAGACGCAAAGTCTGCATTGGCCCGATTGCGACCGATTTTTGCGGCGGAGCCAAATATCGCAATGTGCCGGCTTCGGACATCCCTGCACACGGCCGCGAAGGGAGTCGAAATATGATCTGTTGCCAGGGCTTACTGGCTGATAGGGTATTAACTGACAGGGTGGATTTCCGCTGAACGGAGGACACGCCGATGCGATGTCAATCTGGAGTGACGCGTCGAACCCTCCTATGCAATACCGCCCTCGGGACGGCTGCGCTTGCGACCGGTGGCATCGGTGCGTATGCCCAGCCGACCTCGAAGCCGCCGAACATCATCTTTATTGTCGCCGACGACCTCGGCTACGCCGACGTGTCCTGTTACGGACGCCGCGACTTCACTACGCCAAATATTGACCGCATCGCCGCGCGAGGAATGCGCTTCCTTCAAGGGTACGCCAATTCCGCCGTCTGTTCCGCCACGCGTCTCGCGCTGATCACCGGCCGGTACCAGTACCGGCTGCGGCTGGGGCTCGAGGAGCCCTTGGCGGGCAACGCCGAGGTCGGCCTGCCGCCAGAGCATCCGACCTTGCCGTCGC
>Ga0307516_10001265_pt1 | contig 35193 bp, 43 predicted proteins | sample 19_EM_MG_FD_203310 | JGI IMG/M metagenome (GOLD analysis project Ga0307516, IMG submission 203310) | Populus trichocarpa ectomycorrhiza microbial communities from riparian zone in the Pacific Northwest, United States - 19_EM | ecosystem: Host-associated > Plants > Roots > Unclassified | place...
TCAGCTTTGTCACGTGTAGAATCACGTCATATACGTGTATTCAGACTTTTCACTTTTCCTGCCTTTCTCTCTAAGACAAGACAATACACACAAGACTTCATCGTTCCATCAAACTTCCATCATAATTTTGACATACGGCCCTGGATGGCAATTCACAAAATATGAGTACAAGGCCGACATCGGCCGCGGACAAACCCACTGTGCATCACCTTCACTACTTCGGATGCATAGTGTGGAAGCACATCCCGATATCTCAAAGGCTGGATACAAAGATGGGTGCCCATGCAAAGGCTTACATGATGCTTGGATACGTTCATGATACCACCAAGATTTGGTGGATATGGGATCCCGACTTCTGCAAAGCTGTCAACCGCTCGAACCTCTACTTCGATGAGAGCTAACTGATTACATGTTGTGCATGGCAGATAACGAGAGAAGCGGTGACCCACTCGGAGTGCCGGAAGAGGAACCAGTGGTCGCTGAGGTGATGGAAGATTCACCTGAAGCTGAAAACCTAGATATGGCTCCTGAGCAGGAGAGCAATCCAGCTGCAGTGCTAGACACATCTGCGGTAACCCCACCGACCAGGTTGTGGACATTGGAAGAGGTACCTGCATCAGATTCACAAAGCGAGTCCAATAGGATCATCACTGCTATTCCCTCTCAGCCCTGCATGCTGATGAGAAGCCAGTCAAGACAGGCAGCCAGAGCCAGTACAGCCCAGGCTGCCGAGGTTACAACTGATGATAACCCATGATCGTACAGAGAAGCCATCAGTGGCCCTCTTCAGTGTCAGTGGAAGGTTGCTATGCAACAGGAGTACATGTCTCTGTTAAAGAACCACACCTTCACTCCAGTAGAGCATGCCCGTAGAAAGCCTATTGGCTGCAAATGGGTATACAAGACGAAGACGAACCCTGATGGCACCCTGAGATACAAAGCTAGGCTTGTCATCAATGGCTATAAACAGATGCAGGGCATCGACTTCGATAAAACATACGTTCCAGTCTGTAAGATGACTACCCTTCGCTATCTAATATGTCGTACTGCCAAACAAGTCTGGGAGATGAACCAGCTCAATGTCGTCACCACGTTCCTGAACCTAGCAATCGACAAGGAAGTCTACATGCAGCTTCCTGAAGGTATTGAGTAGCTCATTGCTGAGCTGCTCTTCTCATCATCCCCTTATAACTGGTCGACTCTACTTACAAATCTACTTACAATCCATATGCTGAGGAACATTCAGAGAGTAGGGCCGAGGAGAGGTTCGTCGAGTCGGCTCAGACACCGACTGGCAACTCATAGCATGTGAGTACAATGCCCAGCAACTCACAGCAGGTGAGTATGACACCCAGCAACTCACAGTGTGTGAGTACAACGCCCACCAACTTACAGCGTGTGAGTACAATGTCCGGCAACTCATAGCGTGTGAGTACGACGCCTGGCAACTCGCAGCGTGTGAGTGCAATACCTGGCAACTCACAGTGTGTGAGTACAATGTCTGGCAACTCACAGCATGTGAGTGCGACGCCCGGCAACTCACAGCGTGTGAGTATGATGACCGCACCAGATCCTATGGCAATGCCAATCTACATGAACGGCTTTCTGAGACTCAACCAGGCGTTTTATGGCCTCAAGCAAACACCTCTCCTATGGCACACTACTATAAATGAGCTCCTCCTGTCAATTGGCTGTAAACGTGTACACGCAGACAAGAACCTGCACCTCTGCTCCAGTGTGTTTCTCCTTCTCTATGTCAACGACAACACGATCCTGTACCCGCAATCAACCTCCAAGGCCGCCGAGGACCTTAAGACACCACTGAAGAAGGAATATACGATGACAGACCTTGGGAAAGCCAAGCAGTTCCTAGGCCTGAAAATAGCCCGTCAGGACTCTGGTGCCATCACCCTTGGATAGGCCAAATATATCCAGACCAACATCAAACGCTTCAGGATAGAAGATGCGAACCCCACTTCCTCTCCTCTCCATGTCAAAATGACTCTCAAAACCGAGCTGCAAGGAGAGACAGAAGTAGATGCTGGACACTAACAGAGTATCATCAGCAGCTTTTCATACGCAGCCACAGTGACCCATCCTGATATAGTCTTTGCCATAGCGGCACTCAGTCGCTACAACAGCAGACCTTCACGTCGCACCTAACAGCTGCCAAACAAATCCTCCGATACCTCAAAAGAACCTCCAACCTCAAACTAGTGTTCACACGTATACCTGTCACTCTGTCAATGATACTCGGATTCACGGACTCCGACTTTGTAGGGGATATCAACGGAAGAAAGTCGCAGTGAGGCTGTACCTTCCAAGTCTAGAACGGATCAGTCTCATGGAAATACTACAACCAGTCAATGGTAGCACTCTCCACCACAGATGCCGAATACGTCGCTTGCTTGGAAGCCGCTCAAGAAGCCCAGTGCCTTGCCAATCATCACACGGATATTGTTGGGAATCTCGGATGTCCTCTCCCCATCTACACTGATTCTAATAGCGTATTGAAGAACATCCAGGCAGCTGGATATGGGAAACGCAGGAACAAGTACATTGATGTGAAGTTCCACCACTGCTGGGACCTTCATGCCACTCGAAAGTTGAAATTCTCCTACGTTTCCACCAACGACAACTTGGCAGACATCATGACGAAGGCGTTGGGATCTGAGAAACATAGGGGCTTTACGGAGGGTATTTGGCTATGGTGTTAGCAAGGTTGTTGTTCTCGGTCTTTGTCTGTTTTCTTGCATTGAGCTGGCACTCTTTTGTCCTCTAGCAGATCAGCTTTTTCCCATGAGATTTTGCCACTGCAGAGGTTTTAATGAAACCAGCGGGGATTTGTTTTATGAGGTTGACTTTACTGTCTTGCTGCTTTTTGTTGCTTACTTGCTGCTCTGCCTTCGATGGTACGCAGCAAGAGGGGAAGTGTCATCAGATGTGGGTTGGACGGGATCCGGGCACATTCTCGGAAATCTGACTGATAACATAGGCGTATTGTCTGGTGGACTTGCCACCGAGACTGATAGTGTCGGCACACTGGCCTCCAGTAGAATAGCCTGGGAGACCGATATAATGGGACGCCCTGCGTGGGGATGTTCGCTTCAAACTGAATATACTGTTTACTGATATACATATCTTGATACAATCTGAGGATTGAGGCCGAGTGATATTTCATGAGTTTAAGTCACAGACTGGGGCGAGTCTAAAAGAGCAGAGTATTACCGACCCAACAGCAGCCGGATGGTAACTGAAGGTTGCCAATGAGAGAGGAGATGAGTGGCAGTCTCAGGCGAGGGCTGGGCCACATCCCTGGGAGGTGTCAAGGTTATCCCCCATGAGACTCATACTAAAAGCTACTAGTTGTCGTACACCAGCAAAAATATCAACTTTTTCTTGGAACAATATAACTCACAAGCGGTTGTGCAGGACGCATGAGGCGGAACGGGTCCGGTGGGTATATGAAGGGAGCCAGACCATCTGACAGTTGTTTGAAGAAGATCAGACCTTAACTTCTCAAGTTACAGAGACATATTCTTCAGTTAACTGTGATTGCTGTGGCACTTACCAGGCATTCCTGGAAGCATCTAGACTCATAGATTGTGACCCCGAATGCACCTGAGAAGCATATAGCCAGTAAGGGCTGCGAACAGGAGTACAAGGGTGACGACGCCTACAAGGGGCTACAAACGAAGATTGTTGGCAAGTACCCAGATCGAAGATCTTCTGGACCCATACCTATCAAACAGTGCCACGTCCCAATCAACCCTATCTCCCTCTGATGAGGAGAGACACTATGGCATAATGCCAATGTATTGCGCTTCCCAAGATGGCCCAAGGACAGATGGACAACGAGTTGGCACGCTATATATAGACCTTCAGTTTTCCTGTGTAGAGAGGCATCAGCAATGATCAGTCAGAAGTTGAGCCTTAACAATATTACATTGTTTCCTGGGATCAACTCTCAGTGATATTTCAAATGCGAATCTCTTTGTGAATTTTCCCAACCTCTCCAATATGAATCCTTTGTAACTATACGGTCATCCCACTACCATCATACTAGTGTTGTCTGCTCAAGGGTGGTAGACTGTTAACGACCACCTGGGCGATTGTGCCATTGGTGAAACATCCGAGTGTTACACTATATTCTTAGCAGAGACACCAACACTACAATATACCTCTCTACAAGAAACGTTTAAGTAACTATGTCGGAATCTTAGGTATTGGTGAAGTTAGATATCCCAAACAGCTCCAATGAGTTGGACACCTCAACGGATGTGGTCATCCGTGATGCCAACACTGGCAAGCAAGTGGTATGGGATCCGGTCACTGTGGAGGCACCAGGGTAGTTCTGCAATATGGCGAGGTGGAGGCCGACCGAGTCAGAGATGGAACGGGAGGAGGTGCTGGTGGATGACGGACAGGGGGTGTTGGTGATGGTGCTAGTAGCCCACCTAGCAGACCCAGTAACATGTCATCAGATGAGGGGTCACCCGCACCCCCACCATCCTGACCACCGAGCTTGTCCGCCACCCCACAGCGAAACACAAGGGTGCCATCTCCCAGAAGGGGGTTGTGGAATCGTATGCGCTTGCCGTCACTGCACAAGCCTCGAGATCCAGTGTGTCTCACAATTGAAAAACGTCTGCTGAATAAGCCAGAAAAATCTTCTGGTCGTAACGCGAAGCCTACATTCGTAGCATGGTTAGCTCGTGTGGAAAATTATTTCAAGTACTCCGACACCACCTATGTAAAGGAAATGGACAAAATTTCTTTTGTGGGGCACCAGATGTCAGGAAATGATGAAGAGTGGTATGAGACACATGCTGTTCAACTTAAGCAACAAAACAAAGAGGACAATTGTAAGTCATTTGCATCAGCAATCGAGACCCGATTCTCCAGTCGATTCTAGCAATACGGTACCATGTACCAGATTGACTGTATCATCTACTATGACATTATCGAGCTCTATATCAACAAAATAGAAATCGTGAATACCCAAGCAGGACTCTCTGGAGTTATCTGTAGGGAAAAGATGAAGGTAGGACTCACGAGGCCCATGAAGAAGAAGCTTTCCAATATGGTACGCCTTCCAGAAGATAATATCGAGTTCGTAGAGGTGCCTCTGGAAGTGGGAAAAAATCTGGAGGATGAGGTTAAGGAGGAAAATCGTTCTCATAGGAAATCGCCAGAACCAAAAGACCCGAAGAAACCCCCTGGGTCCAATCAGGTAAAGGACCATAACTCTTCGTACTGAATCAACAAAAAGATCAGGAAAAAGAGCGACCAAGCGGATCAAGGTGATAAGGAATCAAGTGCAAAGAAGAAGCAACGCTACAAGATGAATGATGACACAACCAAGGGGGTCAACCCCAAGCTGGTTGAAAAACATTTCAAGATTAATGATTGCCTCGTATGTGGCAAACCAAACCATCACTGGTTCCATTGCTGGGGGCCAATTGTTATGACATCCTCTCCTTCGGTGGCAGGTAACAAGTGCCGTATCCCCGACTCTGCGATTAAGGGGGAAGAGAGAGAAAAACCGCAGTATATTGCCAAGTGTACTAAGGTCTCGGCACGTGGGGTCAAGAGAGAAGATTCATCTGAGCTATACGGATACATGCGATGTATCCCGGCATGGGAGAAGAAGTTGTTTGAGGAGGACTTCAAAAAGGAGAGTTATTCAATAGATGCATCTATTTCATCGGCTAAGGTAAAGCCCCTCTCTTAAAAAATAGTTGGATCGAGATTGACAGAAGTTAGATGCTGATGAGCGCAGAATACGAAGGGGGAAATGGATTTTCTTTATTGATTTTTTGTTCTTGTGAGAAATGAGTTTCCTTGAACTATCTGCAGGTATAACCAGGGGGTCGAAAAAATCAGAAAAGAAGGATTAAAACATTGGGATTCTATTTGGTTTTAGGTGTTTGTATTTTTTGAAAATGAAGTTTGTTTTTCCAAAAAATCACAGACATACTGAGAAGGGGTTGAAGACCAGAAACGTGCAGGCATGTCTAAGCCCTGATATATGAAACCGCTTAAAGATCTACAATCTCAAGAGACTAAGAATCTCAACAAGAAAATCCAACTTCCAAATATTGCAACTGAGAAAATTGACTTGCACACTGGGAAAGCTGTAACTCAACCACTCCAAAAGCAAAATGAGTTCCAATAAAAGAAAGCACGTGTTACACCCTAAATATTACGGATCGGACATTCGGATACGGACCGGGCAGGAAGGTATCGGAAACTCGTCACACGGTCTTAGGACGACATACCGAGACTGGGCAACCGACACCGTCGGGGCTCGGCACGGGTCAACCGACTCTGCAGCACCGGATGATCCCGGGCCAAGTGCCGGCGCAGACCGGGAAAGCGCAAGCTCTGCTGCAGAGAAAGACAACCTTGGTGGTCATCACAAGCAATCGGAAGGGAAACAGGAACGCAAGGAACTGAGAGTCTAGGCGGTGGAGATAAGACCCGGAGCTGGTAGCAAGGGGGGCAACCGTAGGGGGGAGTTCGACCGGCTACGCCCGGGTTCTCCCTGAACCCTATGGGGCCACGTAATGATGCTTGCGCAGAGATAGTTACGTGGCTGCTAGCACCACTACCGACCCGGAGCCGGCAGCAAGGGGGGCAACCGTTGGGGGGAGTTCGACCAGCTTCACCTGGATCCTCCCGGAACCCTACGGGGCCACGTGATGATGCTCGTGCAGAGATAGTTACATGGCTGCTAGCACCACTACCGGTCTTATTGCGGAAACCGATCAGGATGAGGGAGTTCTGGGCTTTGCCAGTGCATGACAGCGTGAGCGTATCCCCCACTTATCTGAGATGCTTACAACGATTATGATGCAGGGCACACGCCGCACCAAGGCAAGGGACGTCGAGTTGAACAGATACTGAAGCGGAGGCTTGACTTCAAGCCGATCCTGTAGCGCTGGGTAGCCCCAGACCAAGTACCAGCTCGTGTTCGGGAAAGTGCAAATGCCGCTACAGGACCGCACCTCAGGAAGAGTTGGAGAGTCTGTTGGGAGCGATATGGGGCGGAGCTATACCTTGGTGCCCATTGCAGCTGAGAAGGATTAGCTGGAACAGTTGAGGGCTCGTTGCTGCCGGCTCCGGTCGAGTAACGAAATCAACCCCGTACGCAACCCAATCGCATCACCCAATCACGACGAGAGGACTTAAGGAGAGGCACCTGCTCTGGCCAATCTCGAGAAGATACGGGAAAAGCACTACTGTCTGACCCAATCGAGAGTTATCCTCTTTATGCTGATGAAATCTAGTGCCAAGGCGAAGAGTTTTCACGTCGCAGTATGGGGTAGTTCCCCGTAGCACGTGACTTTGCCCAGCTGGATACGTATACGACGACCCTCCAACGAGCGGTTGTCATCAAAAAAGGATCATCAGAATCATCATCGAAACGATCATCGGAATCATCATCGAAACGATCATCGGAATCATCATCGAAACGATCATCGGAATCATCATCGAAACGATCATCGGAATCATCATCGAAACGATCATCGGAATCATCATCGAAAGGATCATCGGAATCATCATCGAAACGATCATCGGAATCATCATCGAAACGATCATCGGAATCATCAGCGGAACCATGAACCACAGAACGGTCAATCATCAACGGACCACCTACCGGTCACGAAGACATCGAGTCAACGACCATCCCCCTACGAGCGATCCTACGAGCGATCCTACGAGCGATCCTACGAGCGATCCTACGAGCGATCCTACGAGCGATCCTACGAGCGCTCCTACAAGCGCCGCAAGCGAGACGACAGTTGATCGGGAAGGAGACGGGAGGATACGCAAGGGGCTCGAGAGTCTAGGCGGGAGATAGGAAGGGTCTGATGGGCAACACGTCGGTCGGCACGGATAGGACCCCCGTTGAGGGTATAATCCCCGAGGCCGTAGCCAAGGGCTGACGTGGGGTCGTGACTTGAACCCAGCTATAAGCTGAGGGAATGGCGCGGTCCGTGATACCATTGGGCGGATCCTATTGTCAGACCGACCAGGACGAGTAGCTTCGGGCTCCGGCCCGCACCCAGGAGGGTCTGGTGTGTGAGCATATTCCTTACCTTATCTTACCTGTGAGGCAGTTGTCGAGCGAGCCGTTTGGCAGTCGCCGAAGCGTCAGACGATCCGCCGAACCGAAACGATATACGCAAGCCGTCTGGCACGCCGCCGGGCATGCGTCGCACCATCCGCCGAAGCGCAGATACGCCTAAGCGCGGCGAGTGAGACGACAGTGGATCGGGAAGGAGACGGAAGGATACGTGAGGGGCTCGAGAGTCTAGGCGGGAGATAGGAAGGGTCTGATGGGCAACACGTCGGTCGGCACGGATAGGACCCCCGTTGAGGGTATAATCCCCGAGGCCGTAGCCAAGGGCTGATGTGGGGTCGTGACTTGAACCCAGCTATAAGCTGAGGGAATGGCGCGGTCCGTGATAACATTGGGTGGATCCTATTGTCAGACCGTCCAGGACGAGTAGCTACGGGCTCCGGCCCGCACCCAGGAGGGTCTGGTGTGTGAGCATATTCGTTACCTTATCTTACCCGTGAGGCAGTTGTCACGCGAGCGGTTTGGCATCCGCCGAAGCGCCGCGAGCGAGCCGTCTGGCAAGACGCCTGGCCCGTCTTGATCCGATCATTGCGCCGAAGCGCAGCCAGCCAGCCGCCGTGCAAGACACCAGGCTCGTCTCAATCGAACCACCCGCCGAAGAGACACACGAGCGAGCCATCGGGCAAGCTGCCGGGCCCGCCTCGAACCATCCGCCGAAGCGATATACGAGCAAGCCGTCGGGCAAGATGCCGGGCCCGTCTCAATCTGAACCATTCGCCGAAGCGCCACGAGCGAGCCGTCGCGCAATACGCGGGGCCCGTCTCGATCCGAACCATCCGCCGAAGTGATACATGAGCGATCCGGCGCTCAAGCCGGAGCCAGCGGGCGCCGCAGATATTGAACCGAACCCCTTAGATTATTCGCTGTGAATCCCTTAACAGTGGGCGAGCTTGGAAGGAGTGTCATGGGGGGTGTTATTCCTGTATAATAACTGAACGCCGGCGAAGACCGCACGCGACCCATCTCCTTCGTGACTCTCGAGAAACCTGACCAGTTCAATATTACCGTCACTCCGACGTTGACCGGACGTTCCAGTGTCACAGCACGACTCTAGCGAGTCTTCAAGGAAATGTCCCCCTAAAGAGCCAAGAATTGGCAAACGGCCCATGGTGGTTATGCACCTTTCATGGGACTGACATCCTGAGGTACCCGTATATGTATTGCTTGATCCAGGTGCACAAATCTTCATGATCTTGGAGGCAATAGTCAGGAAGTATGGGGTACCTTGCTGAAAAAGACAGGTCCCATTAAAGTTAAATAACTACGAAGGTGAATCAGTATCTGGAGCAGGATGGCAGTACACATGGCCTTTGTGCATGCGCCACCAACAGCAATACGATAACCAAGCATTTGAGGTGTCTCCTATGGAGCCTTCATTTGATATTGTACTTCCACACTGATACCTTCAAGTACATGGGCCTACGAATGTAACTGTGGTGCAATCCTTCTTAGGATTTGGTAAGTTCTACCAAAGGTTTATTGAGGGGTTCTCTAAGAACTGTAAGCTGCTTACGAACTTGACCAAGAAAGGTATCCAATGGCAATGGACCGAGGAAGCGCAGAATCCCTTCCATATGTTAAAATAACAGTTCACTATGGTGTCTATCTTGATGCACTCAACTCCTGCACTTCCAACAGTTATGGAAACTGATGCCAGTGACTTTACTATTGGAGCAGTGCTATTGCAGCAAGTCGAAGGAAGACTACACCCTCTTGCTTTCCATTCACGAAAAATAGATAATGCTGAGAATAAGTATGAGAACCATGATAAAGAGATACTTGCAGTAGTCTCAGCCTTTAAAGAATGGAGACGATATCTCGAGGGTGCTCGATTTCAGATAATTGTATACACAGACCACAAGATTCTGGAATACTTCGCAATGACAAAGGTATTAAACCGGTGTCAACCGCGATGGGCTCAAGAACTTGTGGGTTATGACTTAAAGATTGTGTATCAACCAGGTACTCAGAATGGAAAGCCTGATGTACTTTCTAGATGGCCGGAGTACCGTCCCTTGAAAGGGGGAGGTAGAACTGATAAAACGAGAACCTGCTAATTTATCGCCTGTTAAGACCCGATCAACTTGTTATTGTTGACGAAGCCCAGGTGGTACTGTCTTCTCTCAGCGTGCAAACAATTCCCAAGGTTGTATTCCACCAAAGCCTGCCTGATGAAGTCTTCACCTATGGACAAGACGACCCAGAATGGATGACAGAATACGAAAAGGCTATGTGCAAAAGCCCAAGCAATCATGTGGAATATGTGGACGGGTCTCTTTACTATAAAGGATGTCTATATATTCCTAATAGCCTGTAGTTGAAGAGAACAATCGTGAGCAAGGAGCATGACACACTGGTGGCAGGACACATGGGGCATGACAAGACTGTGGAACTTGTTTGTAGGAACTTTTTCTGGCCCCAGATGGACAGCTGGATACGAGACTATGTTGGGTCATATGAAGACTGCCAAAAAGACAAGGCAATTCACCACACCTAATATGGTCTCCTGTAGCCACTAGAGGTACCGTATGCACCATGGGACTCAATCTCAAAGGACTTCATCACAGATCTACCATTGTCCGACGGATATGATAGTATCTGGGTAATTGTTGATAGGTTCCCAAAGATGGCTCACTTTGTATCCCTGAACAGTGATGAGGCACCCAACCTAGCGCGGATATTCCTCAGGGAAGTTTGGCAGCTATATGGGTTACCTAGTACCATCAACTCAGACAGAGATATACGATTCACCTCTAAGATTTGGGAGACTATCACTGGTATCCTAAAAATAAAAAGAGGCATGTGAACTGCATTACATCCCCAAACAGACGGCAAACCAAGAGGGTCAATCAGTCAATTGAACCCTACCTCCATACGTTCTGCAACTATGAATAGAACAACTGGAGTGAGATGTTGCCAATGGGTGAATACACCTACAACAACTCAGTGACTACCGCCACAGAGCTGTTGCCTTTCTACACCAACTATGGTTTTCATCCATGGACCTCATGGCCAGTAGAGATAGAGACAATGAAACCAGTAGGTAGAAACTATGTGCATTGGATGGTCAGTGTCCATGCCTTTTGCAAAAAGATATTAGAGCACACTCGGGAACGAATGAGTCGTCACTAGGACAAGAGGTCCAAGGAGGATTCCAAAATAACTATCAGAGATCTCGTAATGCTCAGCAGCAAGAACCTGAGGACCTGGTGTCCGTCTAAGAAACTCTCTCACAAGATGCAAGGTCCATTCGAGATTAAAAAGGTTGTGTCTCCGAATGCAGTAATACTTCAGATGCTAAGGCGTTCGAGACTCCACAACATATTTTATGTCTCGTTGCGGGAACCATATTGCATTTCTAGTAAGGCATGCCATGCTCCACCTCACCCTGAGAGGGTTAGGAATGAGGCGGATGATATGGATGTTGATGTCGAAGGTCTATGGGAGATTGACGAGATCATGGGGAGTTCCAATGATCAGGTCGGCAATATGAAGTACCTTACGAAGTGGGTGGGGTTTCCTGAGCAGGAAAATTGGACAGAGAAACCCTTGGAGCATTTTCTAGGCTTGGGGGAAGAGATGATTAGGCGCTTCCACAGGTAGCACCCCAATGTAGCGAAGGACCTGAGGGTCAGACTGCAAGGTTGAGTCAGTACCTTTTCCTGGTGAATCTATAAGGGGATCCACATTTTTAATGGCTGACAAGACCCCGAGGACATGGTGTGATCTAGCGGATAATTGTGTTTTCCTTGGTTAAAGGTTTTTTGGTTTTATCTGCAAAGAGGGTTTCCTTTTTTCCTATATGTTAGGTTTTTTGGTTTTTAACAAGTAGGGAATAACAGTCAGGGTTGATGAACTTTGGTCTGAGGATGAACCCTTGTGAGGGAGGGGGTAGTGTTACACCCAGCGCGCTGGTGACACCCCAAGACATGCAATTAGTATGACGAGCCGGACCCAATCTGAGGATTGAGGCTGGGTGATATTTCATGAGTGAAAGTGTAACACTGGGGTTGTCTTGTAACCAGAGTGCTCCGAGAATAAAAAGGTACAGAATAATCTTAGATCTTGGGTGTGGGTTCGGTGGTAGTGTTGGTGAGGTTCTTTGTGCTGATTTCCCTCCATCAGGGTGAGAAATCTCACTTTTTATCAGCAAGCGAGCGAGTAAGAAGAGGTGACTCGGGGTCGTATTCCTCCAAGGCCGTGTAGACCCCAGTAGGAACGTGGGCGGAATCTTTGGTCCTGGCTGGGGTGTAGATAACAGGAGATAAGAATTTGTTGGCACCGCAGGAATCCTTCCTACGGCCGTACGGGGTGTCCTCAACCCAGATCTTTTTCTCGTATACTCGTCAGAGGTGACGTGGCCTTCTCCTCATCATGAGGAGAACTGATCCCCTCATCCTGAGGAGATCTAGCCCAGTCTGTTTCAGTTCCATTCGTTTTACCAACTCAGCCCCTCATCCCGGAGTTTAGCTCTTGCAGCCAGTCTCGGCCGTAAGTTAAACTCCGTTCCTTTATCTCCAATCAAAACTCTCTAAACCTATCCATGATAACCCCTCATGCTACGTACTTTTCCTCTTGCTACATACTCTCGATACTTCAGGTGTAACAGTACCTCCACCTCCTCCTAGCTTTATCTCGAAGCTAACCCTCTTTTAAGTAGCCCTTCTCTTTACTGTCGATGTGTGAGCAACCCATTTTGGGATAGTGTCGCTGAATGCAGTCCTTCTCCCCTACATCCCTCCCCATCCCCAGGTTCCCAGAATCTGTCGGTAGGACAGGGCCCACAGAGTAGCTCGGTGTATATCCTTACTATCTTGAGTAACTTCGATCGTGTCGTACATTCGTTCGACTGCTCTCCGGACTCCAGTTCCGGGCTTTGCAGGGCAAGCAGAGGATCTGCAGAGGTATGGTGTCCTTCGCAGCCAGAAACCGGTATCCAGTTAGTAATCTAAGCCCGAGCAAACCGAACAAGCCAATAGATGTGTCAAGGAGTGATCGTGCCTTTCAGGGACCATGTGACCGTCATGCATACCCTGCCGCCAGTTCCATTTCGGGGTGAGGAGTATGACTGTACGGGAGCGCGTCGCGTTCATCTTGTTGCTTTGTATGTTTCGCTGGCAGTCTGGATGACGGCTTTTGGTGGTTGCCGGAGTGGGTCTTTTTGTTGACTCAATGAGTGTTGAGACTGAAGTCCTACGCCTCTTCAGCCCACTACCTTCAGTTCCTCAGCGAACTGATTTCTAGCCCTCGTTGAGCCAGTAGTCCCTCATTGCATCTGGATTCTGCTGGTGAAATTCCCGGAGTTTCGCCAGGCCACCTACTGAGAAGTTGTCAACCGGTTCTTCCACCCAGTCCTTGCTGTCCGGATAGTCGAGCCATTTGACGAGGTAAAGGACATCAGTAAAAAATTTGAGAATTCCTAGGGAGCTCAAGAAGCTCCCATAGCTCCCGTAAGTATTGCTAACTCCCTTAAACGGAGAAGTTATATTTTGCTCCCGTAAGGATTTAAAATAAAAAGTGCTTTATTTTTAGCTGAACTCTAGAGAAATATTAGTTCAAATTTATGTCTCACCTGTAAAAAAAGCAATATACTTCAACTTTCCATTTTTTTGCTGATGGACTCATTTGTTATTACTTCGACCATGCTCAGTTGAGGACATAACTTCTTCAACATCGTATTCCTCCAACTGTTTGATGTCGTCGGCTTCTTGTTGCACCTTTGAAGGGTCTGATGGTGGACGGTGTTTGCTGGTTTGATAGGGTTCGAGTAGTGACATGTGGAAAACATTGTGGATTTTCCATTTTCAAGGCAGCATGAGCCGGACAGCAAGTGGGGAAATGATCGTCTAAATTTGGATGGGACCATGATTCTTGTGGTCCAGTTTCTTCGAAGGTTGGCACGTTTTAATGTTGCATCCGTTGAGCATAACCAAGTCTCCTACTTGATATACCAGGGGTTCTTTTCTGGCCGGATCAGTATATCGCCACATTCGTTCTTACGTAGATTCTAGTCCTTTCTGAGATTCCTCTTGCACCACCTTCATCGCGTGTGCATAGATCTTGCTTGCCGGGTTGATGGGTTCCTCATCTTCCCCGGGGGGGTCGACTGCCCTGGATAGAATCTGTAATTCGTATAGAACGGGAACATACCGTTTCCACTTGTGGTTGAATTGTTGTATGTGAACTCTGCCATTGGTAGCAAGGAGACATAGTCTTTCTGTTCCTGGCTGACGAAAGTCTGGAGGTAAGCCTCAATTATCTGGTTGAGGCATTCTCTTTGTCCATCCGTTTGCAGGTGGAAGGCTGTTGACATTCGCAGTCAGATTTTCGCCAGCTTTAGGAACTCTTGCCAGAGTTCTGAGGTGAACCGCGAGTTGCTGTCTGAAACAATGTCAGTGGGGAAACCATGGTAATTCCATACCTTTTTGGCGAAAAGAACTGCCAGATCCGCTGCCGTTTTTCTATTTTTAGGTAACAGGATGAAATGCGCTATTTTGGTGAATCAGTCGATAACCACCCAGAGCGGGTTGCATCCGTTTGACATCGGAAGTTCCGTAATGAAATCCCTGCCAATTGATTGCCAGGGCGTGTAGGGAAGTTCCAGTGGTGACAATAGGCCATAAGGCTGATGTTGTGATATCTTATTCTTCTGGTATTATGGAGAGCTTCTGAGGAAATCAAAGACACGTTCTTTCATTTTCGGCCACCAGAAGTTCCTCCAAATGAGTTCGATTGTTTTATCTTGGCCCATGTGTCCGGCCACCTTGGTGTAATGTTCTGAGTCCAGGATCACCCAAATAACCTTTTCTCCCGTGATCCAGTGCATACCCTTACTGTAGAGCAGTCCATCCTTGATTTGCAGGTTTTCTTCCTTAGCCTTTCAGCCCTTTGGCACCAGTTCCCCCGGCACCACTTCCTTTTGTGCCTGGCCCCAAGCTTGCTGGTAAATCGGGTTGTCCTTTGCTGTCTTCAGGATTTCTTCGATGAAGCTCAAGTACCATTTTCGTGCTCGGAGCGAAGCCAGCCTAGCCGACGAACAGATGAAAGAGCGTGTTATCCTTTCTTAGAAGTGTTTTTCCCCCAAAACCGATGTTATTGGTTGGTTTTCTATCCTCCCCTTCTGAGAGCGGTACTCCTGACACCTTGACAATGCATCTGGTTTTCCATTCTGGGTCTCTGGGCGGTACAAGATTTTGAAATCGATATCGGCTAGTTCCTGGGCCCACCAGGCTTGTCATTGGTTAAGACTTTAGTGGTTGTAAAGTATTCCAGGTTTTGGAGGTCCGAGAAAACCTGAATCTGGGGGAGAGCACCTTCGCAGTAGCGGCGCCAATATTTAAACGCGTCCATGATGGCGAGGAGTTCCTTGTCATGGATCTCGTAATTGATCTCTGCCAGGGTGAATTTCCTTCAGTGCAAGGCAACTGGGTGTAAGTGATTTTCGGAATCGCACTGAGGCAGGACTGCTCCTATGGCGAAGTCCGACACATCTGTTTCCAGGATTACTGGTTTGGCCGGGTCGAAGTGGGCCAGTACTGGGGCCATGGTGAATCTTTGTTTTTGTTCCATAAAGGCAGCCTCCACTTCTTGGTTCCATTTCCATTCCTTCCCTACTTCTTTCTTTGTTACCTAGGTGAGTGCCCTCGCCACCCTGACATAATCTTGGATGAACTGTTGGGAAAAATTCGCAAAGCCCAAAAAGGATTGGTCTTCTGTGATAGAGCCCGCCGGTTTCCAGCTAACCACAGCTTCTACCTTCCCTTTGGATATTTTGATCCCATCCTTCCCTATAACATATCCCAAAAATTCCACTTCCTGAGTTCTCCATACACATTTTTCTGGGGAGACTGCCAACCGATTGTCTTGCAGTCTTGTTACTACTTCCTTGACTAACTGGTCATAGTCTTCCTGGGTTTTTGCGTAAATGACTTAGTCGTCCATATAGGCCAGTACTCCAACGTCCGACATGTTGGATAGCACATGATTCATCATATCCTAGAAGGTTGACAGGGCATTGGTAAGGCCGAACAGCATTACTTGAAACTCATATAAGCCGTATCGGGTTCGGAAGACAGTTTTCCATTCATCTCCTTTCCGGATGCGGATCAGGTTGAATCCATTCTTAAGGCCTAGTTTCGTAAACCACTGGGCTCCGTGTACCTGGTCCTGCAATTCTTGCATGAGTGGGAGCAGGTACTGGTTCGCGATTGTAATGCTGTTCAGGCCTCGATAGTCAACAGATTGCCTAAGTCCTCGTCCGTTGGGTTTTGAAACCGACAATATGGGGGATTCTCCTGGGGAAGTTGATCATTTTATTTTCCCCGTTTTTTCCATTTCTTTCAGCCATTCTTGTAGTGTTTGTAATTCTATCTCAGAGAGTGGGTAAATCGGTCCCCAAGGTGCTGTGCTTCCATCTTTAAGGTGAATCTTACAGTCGTATGGTCAGTGCTCAGGGAGCGCATCAGCTGCTTTCTTGCTCATGATTCCCAGGTATTGGTGAAATTCCATTGATACCTTCCCTAATGGGTCATCATTTACCACCGATACATGGCCAATGATGAGGGCTGAGGGTTCGATGCAGACTGCTTCGTCGTAGGTTAATTCGAACTCATTTGTTTCATATTTGGTGCATTTTTCCAAACAGATGGGTGAATTGATGCATATTTCTGCATTTGTCCAGGCTCCTTGCAGCAGGTGTCTGGTGACCCACCAGAATGGGAGGAAGATGTCCACTTCGGATTCCATTGGTGTGACTTCAAAGGTTTCTCAGGAGAAATGTTTGCTGTGTTGGAGGATTATTTCTTTCGTAAAGTATTCCCCTGCTCCTAGTACAATTCGCCCATCAACGTTCTGAAGGGTGCGTTTCGAGGTGTGTTTTTCCACTGGGATCCGTAATCGTTTTATGGCGCCGGTGTTGATTAAAGGAACCGAACACCCTGTATCTAGGAGGACTCATACCTCCTCCTGGCAGTTTTCGCAATGGATTTTCATGCGGATGAGTGGTCTTGCTCCACTGCAAGGTTTCTTCGCTGGCCTTCCCCCCTCTGCATCTGGTGTTGTTAGAGCCGGTCATTTTGCACCGTATATTATGGAGGTAGTTCGCAAGTATGATGCCTGCGAACCATTCAAAAATCCTCCTCATTGTCTCCTCATGGTGTTGGGAGATCCACGTCCATTTCTTCGACTGCAGCCACCTTCTGTAGTTTGGCAGCACGTGGTTCCTCCTGGTCCTGCTCCCACTGTCACTTGCTGGATCCAACCCCAGCAATGGCTACCTACCAGGGGGCCGAAGGTCGGACCATTCCATTCTTTGTGTTGAAGGAGAAGCATTCGAAGGTTTTATACCCACTTCTCCCACATCTCCAGCAATCTTCCATGCTTTTCCCATATTCTTTACACTCCCTAGCTGGTACCCCTACCAGGGCAGCTTCCTTGTTAGGCCAAGCTCCTTTTTTTCCAAAGAAGCCGTTGCGTTTCCCGGTTCGGGTTGCCTCCTTGTTTCCGTTCTCCCTTGCGGGTTCCCTATCCTTTCGGGTATTGTCCGGGCTTCCTTTTCCCTGATCATCCTTTTTCCCTTCTTTTGCCAGAGTTGCTGACTGGGCCCTCATGGCTTCCTTGGCCTGCTTGAGAGCCTTCTTCTTTTCTACCTGTACCCCCACTCGGTAGGTGGCATGCAGTAACTGCTCATCGTCCACCAGGTCATCTAGGTTCTGATTAAACCATATGTCCAGGATGCCGTCGGGTATGGCCAGGTCGATTTTCTCGCGCAATCCTTCGCCGGTTGCTCGTACAAAGTTGTTGAGTGCTCAGAACTCAGTCATATAGGTGCGAATGGACCCCTGGTACTTAAGTTGCCCTAGCTTAAGTTGAGCGTCCGCCACCTTCCGGTCATTATGATATTCAGCTCGTATGGCCACCAAGTAATTGACCCAGGTGTCCTTGTCGTGCAATTCCTGGTATCGGTGGAGGAGTCAGGTATGGGCGGTGTCCGTCAGCAGGGTTCCGACCCAGGCGATCTTTTGTCGGTTCACCGTTTTGGGATAGAATCCTAAGTACATTGTAACCACCTCCCACCATTGGTTGAACACCGTGGTACTTTTTCTGTCAAAATTCTCTGGGTTCTTCATTTTCAGCCTCGATGTGTTGATTCTGGCTTCATTTTGGGTTCACTCAAGTCTCCGGGTAGCTGCAATCACCGCTCCAACTAGTCACGCTATTTCTTCCGGCATGAGCATGGTTGCCAATCTTTCCTCGGTTAGCCTTCTCGCCTGTGGAGGCGGACGACCCATCGGCCGTAGGTCCCATACATACAAGTCATCGTCATTGTTGCTGCTGGAGGGTGGTGGCGGTGATGGGGATACTGCGTGTCAGAATAAGGTGGCGTCTGGAGATGAGGAGTCGTCTGGACATGAGAAACCCGAGGTGGCGTCTGGAGATGAGGAGGCATCCGGACATGACTGAGTTCCAAGCACCGGCTCGGGTGGCAGTCTTCCGTCCTTTATCCTGATGGCCTTCCTGTATATAGACAGATCTGGCGTCCGTATAATTCTGCAACACAATCCTCACCTTTTATCGATCCATATATTCCCACAGGTTATGAGCCCGGATTGAACACTCTGCCAATCCACCCTCCATCGATAATCGCATCCACCATACCTGCCGTTTTGCACCTCGCTTCTGTGTCTCATCCCTGCACTCACGTTTCCTAAGCCTCAACTTTTGGAGCCACGTGATGTCCAACCACATCGCCAAGATGATCTCAACCAGACAACACCTCACCTTTGCAGTCGCCAACCTTTACAACGCCCGAAACTACCACTCGTTTGAGAACGACATGAGATCATTTCCTACTGCAGTGTGCCCTCAAGATTGTTACCCGCAACAAAATATTCCATCACACTCTGACACGATGTACTGCCTAGGGCCGTTACTACAATCAGTGCGACGACCGCGCATCGACAATCTACCTATCGGTTGAACCCACTATTCAAGCCTTCATCTAAAGTCCTCCGGTGAACGAAATTGATTCTGCAGCCAGCATCTGGGAAATTCTTGGCCAGGAATATGACTCTGCCTTTACGATATTCGGTTGTTGAATACATCTCAAGTCTACTCACCGTTCGCCAGGAGTTGGCCAGAACCGATGAAGCAATCTTGGATACCACCATCGTTTGACACTTTCTTTTCGAACTGTACCACTATCTTTCAATATTATCATCGGCGTTCCCAACAACAAACATTAGTGGGAGGAGCTATATACACGTTCGGTGATGATGGAGTTGCTGCGGCAACCCACACCGCTGCTGCCGTGCACTCTCGAGGGGGCAGAGCTGTGTATGTGCCTTGGTGATGACGGAGCAGCTGCAGCACCCCACACTGGAGTTGACGTATGCGCTTGGGGAGCTGTGTGTGTGCTTGGTGATGATGGAGTAGCTGAGGCACCCCATACCAGAGCTGATGCATGCGCTCAGTGGAGCTGTGTGCATGCTTGGTGATGAGGAGCATCTGCAGCACCCCATGTCGGAGCTGACACATGCGTTTGGGGAGCTGATGTTTGCGCATGGTGATGCTGGAGCTGCTACGGCACCCCAAACTGGAGCTGTCGTATACTCTCAAAGATGTGATTGCTGTGTTCATTTGGAAATATGGGACCTACTGTGGCGTCCTCATACCTGAGCAGTTGCACATGCCTCATGATGGAGTTGCTAATTACGCTTAATGCTGACAATGGACAGATTGTCTTATGGATCGGCCTGGAAATCGGCCTGGTATCCAGGGGAAGCTTCCGGTGAAGCACATGGCGGGTGGTTGAACAGGTTTTCTTTCCCTCTCCTTTCTTTCTTTGGTGGATGCACTCTTTCTCCTATGTCCATGGTTTTCCCATGAGGTTTTTTACATGGTTATGAGTTTTAACGAGGCATCCGAGAATACTGGGATTTTTCAATATTTTTCCTCCTGCTGCTGTTTGTTTCTGTACTGGCTGTTTCGATTTCTCCTCCTGTGTTCCTTTGCATCTTCCGTACGTGGGGAAGTGTCAGAATAAGAAGGCGTCCGGAGATGAGCAGGTGTCCAGACGTGAGAGATCAGATGTGGGGTCCGGAGATGAGGAGGAGTCCGGACATGACTGAGTCCTGAGCACTGGCTTGGAGGGCAGTCTTCCATCCTTTGTCCAGACGGCCTTCCTGTATATAGAGAGATCTTGCATCCGCATAATGCTGCAACACAATCCTCACCTTTTATCGATCAATATATTCCAATACTACCAGTCTTCAGGGCCGTCTGGGTGGTCCTCCCCCACCTGTACCCCTGTTTCCTGTGTCTGCCGCGGCCGTCAGGCCGGGAATAGCTGGCAACGGTGCATTTATCAGTATCAGAGAAAAGAGTGGTACAGTGGGTGGTTGGACGCATAACAGGAGTGGCCTTGTCCTGGTGGCCTTGGTCGTTGGTTTCAGGGATTCGGGTAGCTGAACCTGGGTGGTTACCTTTGTGAGGATTTCCTAGGTTCTGGCCAAGGCTTGCTCCAAATCGGTTACCTTTCGCTGGTGTCGTTCGGCCCACCTTTCTACGTTTCCCTGGAATGCTGCCAGGTTTTGGTTTTCGGCCACCTTGGCTTCCGTGAGAAAGGTGATGACATCGTGCATTCGTATTACCTGGGTGGTCTGGTGTAGACACTGTACCTCAGCTTCCCCAGTTCACTCAATGATTGCCTCCCAGACCTGCTGCGCAAAAGCCTGATATACATTAGCGGTTACTATGAGTTCATTCCTTACCCAGTCTTCTGCCACTACTTTGTTGGCTTCCAATAACTGGTATAGGTACTGGGTTCCTATGGTCAGTTTGCCGTAGGCTCATTTGACAGCCCGAATTCGTTCGTCTGTCTAGTCTACGGTGTCGCCGCAGAGGTCTAGGAGCTGATGAAGGTCTTGCTCTGCTTGTTCTTGGTGGCTGGCTATGGTCCTCATCCATCCAGCCAGGTTGGACACGTCCAGACTGGCGTGGGTAGGTTCTTCGTCCTGGGTTATTTGCAACAGGTTACCTGGGGATTCCAGCTGGAACATGTTGAAGTCAAATGTGGTAAACATTTCAGTATAGGTCTAAGGGATGTCACATGTAGATTGTTTCATCGTCTTCGAAGGTGTAATCGCAGTTTTCTGGAATTTGTATCTGTTGAGGTTGGCGCTTAATTGCTGGGATGTGCAGTTGAACCAGTATTGAGTGTACCAGTTTCCGGGGGTGCACTAGATTTCTTTGGGAGGAATTGGTCCGTTGATGTATTCTTCCGACAGTTCGTAGTTTGCGATTTCGTATTCGATGGCACCGAATGTGTAGTTGAAGGGGTATTGGGGTGTTGGCTCGAATATGTTTCAGAGTTTCAGAAGGTGTTGATGATCTTGTTCAAAGGGGGGCATTCATTGTTCTCCATTTGAGAAAGTAGGGTCATTTTGAATCGAACATTATAGTATGACACTGGGGATGTCTCGTAACCAGGGTGCTCGGAGAATAAAATGTAATCCGGCTACTTTTCGATAATTCACAACAGAATAATCTTAGATCTTGGCTGTGGGGTTGGTGGTAGTGTTGGTGAGGATCTTCGTGCAGATTTCCCTCCATCGGGGCGAGAAATCTCCCTTTTTATCACCAAGCGAGCGAGTAGGAAGTGGTGACTCGGGGTTGTATTTCTCCGAGGCCGTATAGGCCCCGGTAGGAATGTGGGTGGAACTATTGGTCCTGGCTGGGGTGTAGATAACAGGAGATGAGGTTTCGTTGGTACCTCAGGAATCCTTCTTACGGCCGTACGGGGTATCCTCAACCCACACCTTTTTCTCATACACCCATCAGGGGTGACGTGGCCTTCTCCTCATCGTGAGGAGAAATAATCCCCTCATCCTGTGGAGATCTAGCCCAGTCTGTTTCAGTTCCATTCGTTTTGCCAACCCAGCCCCTCATCCCGGAGTTTAGACTCTTGCAGCCTGTCTCGGCCGTAAGTTCAACTCCATTCCTTTATCTTCCGCCTAGACTTTCTGAACCAGCCCGTGATAATCGCTCGTGCTACGTACTTTTCCTCTTGTTACATACTCTCGATACTTCAGGTGTAACAGAATGTCACAGTCTGGGACAAGCTCTAAAAGAGCAAAGTATTACCAACCCAACAGCAGCCGGATGGTAACTCAAGGTTACCAATGAGAGAGGGGATGAGTGGCTGCCTCAGACAAGGGCCGGGCAACATCCCTGGGAGGTGTCAAGGTTATCCGCCATGAAATCCATACTAAAAGCCACTAGTTGTCATACATCAGCAAAAATGTCAACTTTTTTGTGGTACAATATAACTCACAAGCAGTTGTGCAGGACACGCGAGGTGGAAAGGGTCCAGTGGGTATATGAGGGGAGCCAGACCATCTGTCAGTTGTTTGAAGAAGATCGGACCTTAAAATGTCAAGTTATATAGACGTATTCTTCAGTTAACTGCGATTGCTACGGCTCTTGTATTGACGTCACCAGGTATTCCTGGAAGCATTTAGTCTGATAGATTGCGACCCCGAATGCACCTGAGAAGCATATAGTCAGTAAGGGCTACAGACAGGAGCACAAGGGTGACGATGCCTATAAGGGGGTACAAACGAAGATTGTTCCCAAGCACCTGGATCGAAGATCTTCTGGGTCCATATCTATCAAACAGTGCCACATCCCAATCAACCCTATCTCCCTCTAATGAGGAGAGACACTGTTGCATAATACTGAGGTATTGTGTGTCCCAAGCTGGCCCGAGGGCAGAAGGCCAATGAGTTGGCATGTCGTATATAGAGCATCAGTTTTCCTGTGTAGAGACGCATCACCAACGATCAGTTAGAAGTTGAGCCTTAACAATATTACATTGTTTCTGGGATCAACTCTGTAGTGATATTTTGAACACGAATCGCTTAGTGAATTTTCCCAACTGCTCTTATGTGAATACTTTGGAATTACATGGTCGTCCCGCTGCCATCATACAAGTGTCCTCCGCTCAAGGGTGATAGACTGTTGGCGACCACCTGGGTGATTGTGCAGTTGGTGAAACACCTGAGTGTTACAGTATGAATGTAGCCAGCAGGAATGGTGGCAGATGTGAAGAATGTAGGAATGTCGGATAGAAGTATGTAGCAACATGGTTCTGCAATATGTAGGAACGTAGGTGAGCGGTGATGACGGCAGACAAGCAGCAGGTACGAATGAAGGATTTAGGTACATAGCATAGCAGTTATGTGGTCCTGACGAATGGAGATCGGCGATGTTGACGACAGACAAGTAGCACGTACGAATGTAGCCTGTAGGAATTGCGGCAGAGATTCAGCACATACAAATGTCTGACAGCAGTGCATACCAACGAGTTTCTGCAATGCATACGAACAAAGGTCAGTGATATTGATGGCATGTGAGCAGTGCATACGAATGTAGGACAGCAGCAGGTATGAATGGGGTTCTGCAATACGTACAGACAGAGTTCAGTGATGTTGATGGCAGCCAAGCAGCATTTATGAATGTAGGACAGCAGTGCGTGCATACCAACAAGGTTCTGCAGTGCGTATGAACAGATGTCGTCAATGTTGATGGCAGATGAGCGGCACGTACAAATGTAGGACAGTGGTAATGGTGGTAGACATGGAGGATTTTGCAATATAGGATAGAAGTGCATAGCAACAAGGTTCTGCAATACTTACGAACGTAGGTGAGCGATGATGACAGCAGATGAGTACCGTGTATGAATGCAGGACAGCTGAGCATACCAACTACATTCTCTAATACATCCAAACGTAGGTTAGCAATTTTGATGGCAGATGAGCAGTGCATACAAATGTACATTAGCGGCACGTACCAATGGGGGTCCACAATACGTACGAATGCTGGTCAGCAGTCATTTCCTGATCTAGGCCAGTGAGGAGTATGAGTGCAAACTAAACACGGCATATGAATGTGGGTTGGGTACAGTCGTGATCGAGAATATTGTGATTGGGATCTACAATTCTGATTGTGAGAAGTACCGAGTTTATTTACTATATAACTCCAATACAAATGCTGATCACCTCTCATACTGAGAATCAGTGCTCTTCATCTAAAGATACCAGCTTTCCCCAATAACCCGTATCTCTCTACAACTACAACTCCAACCCCAACTCCAACTCTGACCCCAACTCCAACTCCAAAGAAATTTGTTTCTTCTGGTCATACAGCTCACTTAACTCACCGGAATCATTGTGTGACTGCTTATTACATGCGGCTCTACTGTCTGGAGTACATCTACGTGAAACCTCTATTCTTGCCATTAGATTACGTTTGTGTCAAACTGGAGCCTGTGAAACCTCACATGTCTGCCAGCGGTGAACACTCATAGATGAAGACCAACTCTCCAAGTGGGTCTCCCCATGCTGAGAGCTGCTGGGCTGACCGTGGGCTCGGGTTCAGGCTGACAGCAGTGGTAAAAGGTTCTTGCCAGCAGGGAACTGCCAGTCATCCATCCTTTCATTGGGAGTTCAACTGTCAGGTTTGGCAACCCAGCTATCAACTCTGGCTGACCCTCTGTTTCTGCGCTTGGTGGTCATTCCAGGTTGACTGATTTTCTCATCATCAGAAGACAGTATAGCGATCATGACACCATACTGCGTGAGAACCTTCAGTGCAAAGACGATGCTGGATACTGGCAGTTTCCCCTTAACCATGGAAATCTTCACCATAATAGCCTTCTGAATTTTCTGGAGGATGGTGTCTGTTCCATTTAGTACATCCCACAGTGCTGACAATTTTTGGTAATCCACTGCCAGCAATTAGCTCAGTTCTAGAGATGGTATATGCAATTCTGAGGGTGTCAGATGAGGCTTGTCAGTTCTAACATACCTCCGATAGCGTCTCAGGTGAAGTTAACCTTAACCCCTTAGTCATTCTCCATCAACCATAATTGCAATGCAAACAACATTGCAGTAACTGCCATCAGCACGCTGGCTATTCAAAGATTCCCAAGCAGGACGTCCATGTCATTTACCTTGGATGGCCTCCTGCTCAGGCGTAGAAAGAGTGATTGGTATAGAAGGTAAACGATTGCAGTATTTGGGAATGGAAGATCCCGCTTCTAGAGTTATATTAGCAACCATTGGGGTTGTAGCCACAGCATTTATAATGCAATCTTGATGCATGAACCGAAAATCGGGAACCAGCCAGGTAATGACTAATTTAATCTGCTGGGCATCCATCCTTGTAGGATTCAAGCTGTACAATTCCAGCATTATCTCTTTAGCCTTGGCAAGTATGTGACTATGCTTGTTGCAAATGGTGTTTTTCATCTGCCCAAATGGTCAGTGCAACTCTGAAAGTCAGATGCACACCTACCACCATCATCGATACCATACCTGTGATCGTTGACGCCACCAGTCTGTTGCAACTGGGTTTTCTAAAGCAGCTTTCCAGAGCCTCTTCGGTAACATCTTCTAGCTTCTAGGGTCTAGAGGTTGCCAAGTACCGTACTACAACATGTAGAATTTGATCTGGTATGCTCAGCATGATCATTCCAGGAGTAGGGGTTCTTAAAAAATTAAATGTTAAAAAATTAAATACCTGATTCTGCGCAAGTTGACAAATAAGCCTCTGATTATCAGTCAGAATAGACTTCACGGAAAATCCCAAGTCCGTGGGAAGAAGGGATTGAGTTATCGGCAACCGCTCCGATAATAATACCAATTGCGAGGACAACTATGATGGCTGTGAAGACAACTTGCATGACTGCAACTCGAGGGGCAGCAGTAACGACTGTGAAGAAAACTGAGATGAATGCCACTCGAGGGGTGATGCTGATGTCTGTTAAGATAACTGAGATGACTGCAGCTTCAGGGGCAGTGGTGATGGCTTCGACAGCAGTGGTCATAAATGTGATGGCTGAGTGATGGGTTTTGGAAGTTGAGAAGTCCGCATGTTCATCCGGACAGTCCCTGAAGTTCTCGCGGGAACCACCCCAGAATACATATGTCACGTGCTGTACCCCTTTGTAGTAAGTCTTTCCCCACAGTAGTGATTTCCAGGACTCCTTGAAGGCAGCAAGTGGGACTCTAATAGTTGAACATCTTGCCAAGTGCTTACCAGTGGATTTGGGTGGAATTTCTTCATCACCCTCACCACGGGCATCTGACTTTCAGTAAAGCGGAAGGGTGTGTCAGATATCATTCCTTTTGCAAACTGGGCCAGTTCCAACGACCAAGTGATGCTCAGCTGGCTAGATTGAGACATGTTGACATCGAGAGTTGAGTTGGAAGTTTCTTTGGAAGTGGCAGTTGGATCAATTATAGGAGTTAAAGGTGTAGTTCTGAGAGTTGCAAACACTGCTTGGAGAAGGGAAAGAGTATGCAGGAAATAAATATCTATTTTCTGTTTGAAAAGAAAAGGGGAAACCCATTAGCATCAGGGTTCCACAGCTTTGGCCCTGCCCACCAAAGCTATGACCCATCAGCGCTGTGATCTAGTCCACCAATACGAGTAGAGCCTTACTCAACGGAGCCATGGCTTCATCAGCAAAAAAATGTAACGTTGATGTATATTGCTTATTTTACATCTGAGATATGAATTTTATATTACTTTTCTCGAGGTTTCAGATTAAATAAAAGCAATTATTTTTTAGCAATCCTTATGGGAGGAAAATATAACTTTCCTCGTAAGGGAGCTTATGGGAGCTTATGGAAGCTACAGGAACTACGTGAGTACTGGGAGAATTCTCAAATTTTTGCTTGTGTTCGTCTTGTAGGATTGCAACCACAGCTCTTGGAGCTGGGATAACATTACCTATGCACACAATGTGATCTGGAGCTGAAAAATAGGGAAACATACCATTCGAAAACTCCTCTGAAACCCACAGTCATCCAACTTTAAATTATTTAAAATCCCCAAAAGAAAGCAAAAAGAAACCTGAGAACCGAAAAACACAACCCAAAATCAAAAAAACGGTACCAATACAAGTGTACAGGCAACCCTCGGAGTAGCATCAGAAACAAAATTGAGAATTCCTAGGGAGCTCCCGTAGCTCCCGTAGCTCCCATAAGCATCGGTAACTCCTGTAAGAGCAGAAGTTATATTTTGCTCCCTTAAGAATTTTAAAAAAAATATGTAGTTTATTTTTAGCTGACAACTCGAGAAATATTAGTTCAAATTTATGTCTCACCTGTAAAAACAAGCAATATACATCAACTTTCCATTTTTTTACTGATGAGGGCAGCTCACACACAGAGCTTACATGTGAATCCACACCTGCGCGAACTCTGCACCGGAGAACCCAGAAAGCCAACCACCCCAACACAAGACTGTATCCACTAGCCATCCAACATCTTGAAGCTCTCAGAGGTGTGGCTGAGCTGGCACGGGCTCGTGCAGAGTTCTTTTGAATGGAAGCCACTTCCTGTGGGAACCCTGGATTCATGAACTTCGACACATTTGCAGGATCCGCAACGAACACTCTGTACAAACCATTGCCACACCTCATGGCGATATATTGAATTTTCTCTTGGATGTGCTAGCTCACATTCATCTGTGGCCACCAGCAAGCTTCTGTTGGGAAGCATATGTGGTTCACCATTGATAACCATTCCTAATAGAAGACCCCATTCGCCCACACCAGGTACTTCCGGAGTATCCATCTGCTGTGGCGTATGAGACAGCCATACCTGGTTCAGGTCCCATATATACACCTCAATTGTGCATCGCTTACCCACCCGTTTACAGCTCTTAGAGATGGGCTCATGAGCTTCGGAATCGTAGTGACATTCTTCTACTTCGGGATATGCATCTTAAACCAGCGCTTGCTAGTTCAAATCAGGCATAAGTTCCTATGTAGGAGAAGTTCCTACTTGGGGAGTTTGGAATGAACTTGAGATGTTTGACGATTTTTGGTCAAGAGCACCAAACTGCTTGTATAACAAACTCGAGAGTGGTGGTTCGAAGTGTGTTTTCGCTGTGATGGCTGTTCAGTACTAGGTGCCGACAGTTGGATATATAGACATTTCGTCGATGGCGCGTGAAGTGCGATTTTGTGACGCTGGGTCATCTGGTCAACATCAGAGTGATGGTAATATCAAACTAGTCAGGTTTCTCGATAGTCACGAAGATGATGGGGCGCACGTGGTGTTCGCCGGCATTCCATTTTTATACAAGAATAACTTCCCCAATGACCCTACTTCCAAGTTCGCCCACCATTAGGGGATTCACAGTGAATAATCAAAGGGGTTCAGTTCGATATCTGCGGCGTCTGCTGGCTGCTGCTTGAGCGCCGGATCGCACGTAGCTCTACAGCAACTGCTTGCTCGACAGATCGCTTGTGGCACTTCGGCAGGTGGTTCAAGGTGGGTCCGGTGGCTTGCCTAACACCTTGCTCGTGTATCACTTTGGCAGATGGTTCGATTTGAGACGCGCCTGGCATCTTGCCCGACGGCTCACTCATGGCACTTCGGTGGATGGTTCGATTCTAGATGGGCCCGGTATCTGGCCCGACGGCTCGCTCGCCGTGCTTTGGCCAATTGTCTACCACTTCGGCGATTGATAATCAGCTTGCACGACAACTGTCTCACGGATAGGAAAAGGTAAGAAATACGCTCGCACACCTGTCCCACCTGTGTGCAGGCTGGAGCCCAAAGCTACTCGTCCTGGTCAGTCTGACGACAAGACCGGCAGTGGGGTTAGCAGCCACGTAAGTATCTCTTCACGAGCATCATTACGTGACCCTGTAGGTATCAGGGAGAACCCAGGCGTAGCCAGTCAAACTCCCCCCTATGGTTGCCCCCCTTGCTGCCAGCTCCGGATCAGTAGTGGTGCTAGTAGCTACACAACTATCGCTCCACAAGCATCATTACATGGCCCCGTAGGGTTCAGAGATAACCCGGACGTAGCCAGTCGAACTCCCCCCTACGGTTGCCCTCCTTGCTACTGCCCCCAGGTCGGTAATCGTGCTAGCAGACACGCAACTATCTCTCCACAAGCATCATTACGTGGCCCTGTAGGATTCAGGGAGAACCCGGACGTAGCCGGTCGAACTCCCCCCTACGATTGCCCGCCTTGCTACTGATTCCGGATCCTATCCCTTCCGCCTAGAATCTCGAGCCCCTTACATATCCTTCTGTCTCCTTCCTAATTAACTGTCCTCTCTCTTGCGGTGCTTTGGTGTGCGTATCTGTGCTTTGGTCATTCGTTCGGTTCGGCGGCTCGAGATAGATTGCTTGACAACTGCCTCACGGGTAAGGTAAAATAAGGAATACACTCATACACCAGATCCTGTGGGTGCGGACCGGAGTCCTAAGCTACTGGTCCTCGTCGGTCTAACGATAGGATTCTGCCCTATGGTGTCACGGACCACGTTATTCCCTCTACTTGTAGCTGGGTTTAAGTTATGACTCCATGTCAGCCCTTGGCTATAGCCTCGGGGATTATACCCTCAATGGGGGTCCTATCCATGCCGACTGACGTGTTGCCTATCAGACCCCATCCTATCTCCCGCCTAGACTCTCGAGCTCCTCATGGATCCTTCTGTCTCCTTCCTGATCAACTGTGGTCCCGCTTGCCACTTAGACGTATCATCGATTCCAGACGCAGGTCTGATGACTTGCGAGTTTCGTTGGAGCCGTTCGTTTCATGGATCAGATGCAGTTCCATGGCGACGACTCACTTGACGGATGGCTCGTATCGGGATAGTCATTGACTCGATGTCTTGGTGACTGGTAGGTGGTCCATTGATGATTCCGATGATTCTTCCCATGATTCTTCCGATGATTCCGATGAAGACCCGTTGCCTATCACTCGTCGGTGGGTTGTCGTATAAGTATCCGGCTGGGCAAAGTCACATGCTGCCAGGAAATTACCCCGCACCGCGACGTGAAAACTCTTCACCTTGGCATCAGACTTCATCAGCATATGACAGATAATCTCTCGATTTGGATCGGAAAGTAGTGCTTCCACGTTTTCTCCTGAGAGAGGCCGGAGCTGGTCCTCCATTCTCTCATCATGATTGGATGATGTGATATGGGTTGTGTGCGGGGTTATTTATGCTACTCGACCTGAGCTGGAGCAATGAACCCTCAACCGTACCAGCTATCTTATCACCGGCCGCAATGGCATCAAGGTATAGCTCCACCCCATATCATTCCCAATAGACTCTCGAACTGTTCCTGTGGTGCGGTCCTCTGGCGGCGTTTGCACTTTCCCGATCACGAGCCAGTACTTGGTCCAGTGGCTACCCTGTGAGACAGTATTCGCTTGAAGTCAAGCCTCCGCTTCAGTATTCCGCTTGACTCATTGTCCCTCACCTTGGTGTGGTATATTCCCTGCATCATAATCGTTGTAAGCATCTCGGATAAGGGGTGGTGATATGCTCATGCTGTCGAGTACGGGCGAAGCCCAGAGTTTATCTCCATAGTCCGGTGTCCATGACGAGGATGTGAGTGGTAGCATGGTCCCTCGTGTCTCCAGACAATGGGGTGCAGCGGTATCGCCTTGGATCTACAGGCACTCTACGATGATACTGCGATTTCCACCTCATGGTTTGTTCCTCTGGGCCATGCCTCTGGAAACAACGCTACTCCTATTCTGCAACCTAGACTCGCAATTCCTTGCATTTCCGTTTCTTTCCGATTGCTTGTCCGTGTGATGACCACCAAGGTTGTCCTTCTCTGTGGTAGTACTTGCGCTTTCCCAGTCTGCTCCAGTACTTTGCCCAGTATCATCCAGTGCTGCAGAGTCGGTCAACCCGAGCCGAGCCCTGACAGTCATCAGGAAAAAAAAATGGAATGTTGAAGTATAATGCTTTTTTTACAGGTGAGACATAAATTTGAACTAATATTTCTCGAGGTTTCAGCTAAAAATAAAGCCCTTTTTTTTCTTTAAATCCTTACAGGAGCAAAATATAACTTCTCCTCTTACAGGAGTTAGCGATACTTACGGGAGCTACAGGAGCTACAGCAGCTCCCTAGGAATTCTCAAATTTTTTGCTGATGGTGTCGGTTGCCGGGTCTGGGTGTGCCATCCTAAGACTGTGTGACGAGTTTCTGATACCTTTCTACTGTGAAGATCCTAACGTCTGTGCTCTGTCTTTTGGGCACGACAGGCAATATAGCTACTCGGCATGCCTACTCGGTAGGTCTTCTGTTTGTTCAGCTCTCGGGCTGTGTTCATTCAGCTTACTGGCACAGGCAAGTACCTCCCTCAGTCTCAGGTGAAGTCTAAGGATGTCCCTCGGTGTTGCCTTTCTTGCAGGTGAGATGTCGTGCTCCCAGTCTTCTTCCGGTGTGGCCGTGCTAGGTCTTACATGGTCTTCGTCTACTGCCACCCGGTGGTCTTTACTGTAGCACAGCGTCGTTCGTTCGGGGGACACTGCTGGGCAGAGATTGGTGGTACAAGGAGGGGAAGGGGATTCGGTCGCAGCACCGGTTCACAATAGGTAGAAGTAGGATGTGGAGAGAGATAATATTCGATTACGATCTAATGCACTTTAACACTACAGGTTTTGTGTGCTCCTCCACGCTGTACCATCCCCATGGGGCTCCCATCTTTCCCGTCTGCCAAAAGAAGTAAATGCACCAAGGAAATCGAAAGACAGACCACACACGACGTAACAACGAGAAGAGAGTACATTCATTGAAATCAGTTGTGGCATGGTTAAGTTTGAAAGGTACCGAGGTGGCAGCCATTGGGGAAGTGGAGTGGCAGCAAACGCCAAAGCGCGAGCCAGCCGAGTAGGTGGAGTGGCAGTGAATGCCGGAGTGCAAGCCCGCCGAGAATGTCTGTGGCAGCGAACGCCGGAGTGGGAGCCCACCGAGAATGTGTTTGGCAGCAAACGCCAGAGCACGTGGCCGCTGAAGAGGTGGGGTGGCAGCAAATGCTGGAGCGTGCGACCGCCGAGGAAGAGTGAGGTAGGTGCCGTAGCGGAGAACTGGGTGACAAAGCCAATGCTGACGCCGTGGCATGCAACCGTGATGTGGAGTTGGAGCACATGCCAGAGCGTGCGACCGCCGAGGAAGTGTGAGGTAGCATGTACCGTGGTGGGGAATCGGGTAACCAAGCTGATGCCGGTGCCGTGGCGTACGACTATGTTGTGATTGGCGGCTTAGCAGACAGAAGCGGGGTCTGGCTGCAGCCAAGAGGTGTTGGCGTGGGCAGGCAGACGTTTCAGGGTCCGAGCCGTGCCCACAGGTATTGAGCGGGGTATCCGTTCGTGTCGATGCAAAACGAGAACAGAGAAGAAAGAGGTATTCTGTCTTGCTCGTGCGATAGGGAAAGAAAGAGTTGGATCTGTCATGATGGCATAACAGAGAAAGTGTTGTAGATGCCCTGCCATCAGAGGTAGACTCTGATGGCTGTGGGGAGAAGTTGTTGTTGCTGCATGGAAGGTTGGGGGGTGTTGTGAGGATAATATGCGACTTCGATCTATTGCGCTTTACACTACAGGTAATAGGCGCTTCTCCTCGCCATACCACCCCCGTGGGGCTTCCATCTTTCCCTGTTACCGCCGAAAAGCAGAATAACACAAAAGAAGACTCAACTAAGGGAAAACAAAACAAAACAAAACGACCCAAACTGCGACCGTACAGGGTCACCTAACAAACAGCTTCCTCCGTCGGCCCGAAATCCCAGCGGTTTGTAGGTACATTACGGAAAGGGAACTTTTTGAAGTAGGATGAACGGCAGTAAAGGATGTAGTGCAATACCAATACCTTCTTGGTACTCTCTAGACGGCCATCGTCATATCAGTGGTGACGGCCATGTTGCGGCGCAAGCCCAATGTGATTTTGACGTAGGTGGAGCAGTTTCGGTCGGTTGCTTTGTGTGGTTGTAGACAGTTGATGCAGCGGATCGGCGGGTGGTTGCATGAGTGTCCTGCTCTGCAGTTTGCAATCGCGCAGGGGTGATCCTTCGTGGGGTGGGGTTGGGCACATACAGCACATGTGTGGTTGCTGGCGGTACAGCTCTCTGTTGGGTGGCCATAGGTCTGGCATTTGTTGCATTGGGTGGAGGGGCTGAAGGTGATGTATTCGGCGATAGTACATTCTTGGTTAAACATCGCGTGGCTGGTAGCACTGAGGGACTTCTTGGTCATCTCCCCAATGAAGGTGACGATCATAGAGGAAGCCTCTTTACCCTGGCGGCGTTCAGGGCTGGTGAGCCATCATGGTGTTTGACCCATTCAGAGGGCGGGATAGTTGGTCTTGATTTCTGTTTGAATGGTTTCGGGGGTGGCGGTGGTGGGGATGCTGATTACGATGAAGTGGGTCCATCGCTTGCTTACCGAGACGAGGTGATGGGGAATTCATGGAGGGCCTCCTCGAGGATGGCCAGGTATGGTTCGTAGATGGTGCTCAGGAACTGAGGCACGACCGTAAAAATAAGGTTGTTGGTGGCAGTGATGTTTGCCAGGATAAGGGGTGGGTGCTCGATGTTGGCGTGGGTGGTAATTGCCTTGTTGACTGCTTGAACTCCCCGGTTGGCAGCCTCCTTGCTGTCGTTGGGTGCGGTTGTGAGGCGGAAGATTATGAGCCTGTCCGCCTTTGGGTAAGGCTTCGTGAGTATCGTCTCCTTGCTGGCCTTCTTCTTACTCCTGACCTCTGTGAATTCCATCGGCTGCTTCTCTGCTACCTGTGTGTAGGTTTGTGCAGAGGTTGGAATGGTCTTCTTGGTGGTGGGTGGTTTCGGTCGTTGTTGGGGTGGTGCCAGCATGCCCCTGGGGGCTACTGGAACGGCTACGGGGGTGGGACGTGCGGAGAGGATGGCGACTTTTGTGGTGAGATCGTTGATGGTGTTGGTCAAGGTGAGGATCTGTTTCTGCGTTTCCTCTTCCCAGTTCCTGATGTCTTGAAGCCCTTTGATCTTGACGGTTGTTGACTGATTGGCTAGTTGGTGTTTCATTTCGGCGCGTACGAACTGGCATATCAGGCCGAGTAGCGCTTCAACAGTTTGTTTGACATTTTCGATATGGTGGGTGGCTGACCTGCAGGCAAGAAAACTCACAAGGGTGCCCGTGTCGTGATCCCACTCGGGGGCAGCCTCTGCTGTGGGGTTGAAGCCACTGGGTTGCGTTGGTGATCGGCGGGGGATGGATGGGGCGGTGTAGGAGGAGGATTCCGGGTGCCGCGGGTGCCACACATGGCGCGCCGTCTAGGGTTGGTGGCGCAGTGCAGGCTACGCCTAGCGCGGCGTATGGCGACTGTGGGTGGGTTCAGTGGAGTGTGGGGGCTTGGCACGGGCATGCCCTTAGGGCTTCAGATAGAGCAGTCACACGCTAGCGCTAGCGTGGCGGATCCTCTCTAAGAGGCCGCTGCTCCTCTTCCTAGAATAGATCATGCTTCTCGTTGCCCCTCAACTGGTAGCAACACTTTTTATCGACTTTTTATTTTCCCCGCCCCGCGCAATAAGCGGTGAGCGCACCTCTTTATTTTTCTCTCTGCTCTGCAGTGGAAGCAGTAAGCACGACAGGAGACATTCCCGTGAGACAGGCGAAGGAGGGAAAACCGAAGCATCGGAAAACGGAATACGCAACGGAGAGCGGAACGAAAACCGAGCATCGACACAAGAGAAAAGGAGAGGGGGCGAGCAACAAGAAGTAGCTCTCACGTCAAAAGTAGCTGTATCGGACAGCAAGCAAAGCACTAGAACTAAAGAGCGGAACGAAAACCGAGCATCGACACAAGAGAAAAGGAGAGGGGGCGAGCAACAAGAAGTAGCTCTCGCGTCAAAAGTAGCTGTATCGGACAGCAAGCAGTAAGCGCGGGGGCCGGCGTTCGGGGCCCGCTCTCTTACGTCTCTCTATAAACGTGTCAAGTCGGAACAGTGGCTAACCGGCTCAATTGAGTCAGAAGCACTAGAACTAGATGGCGTCCCAACCTACCCTATGGCCGGAGCCAAACGTACTATTCGAATGGATCGGAGAAGCGGACATATCACGGGACCAGAACGCGGCTGTCGTAGCGGTCACTGGAGCGGCAGTGCGCGAGTCCTACGCCAAGTGGTATGAGACACACCAGGTGGCATCAATACGGATCCACGAACTCGAGAAGGAAGTC